>Ga0306910_1000076_pt1 | contig 67903 bp, 62 predicted proteins | sample AntRauMFilla2698_FD_190438 | JGI IMG/M metagenome (GOLD analysis project Ga0306910, IMG submission 190438) | Saline lake microbial communities from Rauer Islands, Antarctica - Metagenome Filla 2 #698 (v2) (version 2) | ecosystem: Environmental > Aquatic > Non-marine Saline and Alkaline > Saline ... | reverse complement strand
CCTGCACAAACGTCGCCGCACCTTTGTCGCCGGGCGCGATCTGGTGCATCAAGGGCAATCGGATCAGGCTGCGTACATCCTCATTTCTGGCTGGGCCTGTTCTTACAAGCTTCTGGAGGATGGTCAGAGGCAGATTATCGATTTCCAGATCCCGGGCGATTTTCTTGGGTTGCGCAGCGTCGTGTTGCACCTGTCGGACCACAGTATAGAGCCTGTCACGGATATCGAAGTGACTGAAATACATGTTTCCGACCTTATGAAGGCGTTTGCTGACACGCCCCGGCTGGCAACAGCTGTCTTTTGGGCTGCGTCCCGTGACGAGGCAATGGTTGTCGAGCATTTGATCAATATAGGACGTCGCGAAGCGGAGGTCCGTGTGGCGCATTTCTTGTTAGAGCTTGGTGCGAGACTTGCCCTCGTCGGCTTGGGCAGCAAGGCGGGTTATGCCTGCCCGCTAACCCAGTATCTGATGGCCGATGCACTGGGGCTTAGCTCGGTACACGTAAATCGGGTCCTGCGAAAGCTGCGCGAAGCTGGATTGGTGACGTTTCGCGATGGTTTAGTTACGTTTGATGACTATGACCGTCTGGTTAAATTTGCAGATTTCGAGATGACCTATCTGGATCAGATCGGACCGCTACTGGTCTGAAATCGCGGCCAGATTGGGTTGCTCTAAAGTTTGATCAATATGAGCAAGAAGTTGTGACTGCTGTAATCCTTCCAGCTTTCGGCAGAGCGTTTTGACGAAACTTTGGGAGTAAGCGTCTCAAGTGCCACGCTTACTTCCATCATCCTACTGTGGACCTGATGCTGCCGAGTGTCGATGAGAGACCCATGCGATGACAGATGGGTTCACACTGCTAAAAGGCTGAGTAGTTCAATGGGCATGTATGATTTGAGCCAGCCCCGCGACGGCGCCTCCCATGGCGTGACGGGCCACACCGGTTCGGAACTCAGAATTCGAGGTCGAAGTAATGGAAAATCTTAAGAAGTCGATTGATCAGTTATATACTGGTGCAAGTAAGAAGGCAGCGATATTTCGCTACCTGTTGATCGGCTTTGATTTCTCCACGATCGTGTTCTTTATCGTCACTGTACCTCGTGACCCAACGCCCGCGATCCTTGCCGCTGATTTTGTTATCGGTGCACTAATCTTGGCAGATTTTTTGTCACGCCTGTGGATTGCCCCAGATCGAGCGCGGATGCTTCGCCAAATCTATACCGTGACGGACGTCGTGGTTATCTTGTCGCTCTTGCTGGCACCGCTGGTGTCGCAGAGTTTTGGCTTCTTGAGAGTCTTGCGGACCTTGCGCCTGCTGCATTCTTACCATGTTCTGCGCGACCTGCGCCGCGATACGCCGTTCTTCCGCCGCAACGAGGATGTCATTGTAAGTTCAGTTAATCTTGGCGTCTTCATTTTCTTCATGAGTACCCTCATTTTCGTGCTGAGGGCTGATCATAACCCAGACATCGTCGGCTATGTAGATGCGCTCTACTTCACCGTGTCCGCACTGACGACTACCGGTTTTGGCGATATCGTGCTGGCTGGCACCATAGGGCGGCTATTAGCAGTGGTCATCATGGTCGCGGGTGTTGCTCTGTTCCTTCGCTTAGCGCAGACTGTTTTCCGACCCAGCAAGCTGCGCCACAAGTGTCCAGAGTGTGGCCTCAATCGGCACGAAACTGACGCGGTACACTGCAAGCATTGTGGCGAAATACTCAAGATTGAAACGGGAGGTGCCTCCTGAGTTCGATCTATGGTCCGCCGAGGCGCGGTGGACCCATTGAGCAGCGATTGTGCAGTTCAGGCAAAAGTGGGGACGCGGATGTCGATTATTCCCCATCCCTGGTTTGAGGTCGTGCGCCGCTTTGGAATCGCTCGGAACGCTCTATGAGATCGCTCATGCGGGCCGCGGCGCGGATCGTCAAAGGATGAGGGGCGGCATCACTCCGGGGTTCGATGATACGTGCCATGTCGCGTGCAAGGTCCAACTGCGGGCCAGATGAGGTTGCCAACAAGGCGATCACCAAGTTCTCCAGAGCAATCACCCGGATATGCAGAAGGCCGATCTGGGTATCACCGATCGCCGGCATCTCCGCTTCAAGGCGACTGGAAGCCAAATGGGATTCACGACCGCATTGACCCGAGCCTCCCTCATTGGCCCACCTGGCCAGCGCTCGTTCACGCTGTTGGGCGTCACCGATAACCTGAAAATCTTGATCTGACATGTGTCCTCCCTGATGATTGACGCGACCAGAGACCCTGATTGCGTCTTGGATCACAGCTTTCAGTTTCCAATTTCAACGACGATTTTGCCAACGGCATGCCCCTTTGCAAGCTGCGCGTAGGCGGCGTCGACCTCATTCATGGCAAAGGTGCTGTCGGTGACAGTCTTGACGATCCCTTTGCTCAGCAACGCACCAAGTTGGGCCAGCATCGCACCATCAGGTTCCATCCAAAGCGTTTCAAAATGCACGCCATGTTTTTCGGCAAGGCCAGCACCATCCTGACCTTTGATCGAAATCATGGTGCCGCCCTTTTTGAGCACTTTGAACGACCGGTCCAACGTGTCACCACCGATCATGTCAAATACCAGATCGTAGTCAGAGATTTCATCTTCGAACTGCTGCACGGTATAGTCGATTATCTTGTCTGCTCCGAGCGTTTTGACCACTTCGATATTCTTTGTACTGACCGTCGTGGCGACATAAGCGCCAACATGTTTGGCGATCTGGATGGCGAAGGTGCCGACACCGCCCGAACCTGCGTGGATCAGGACCTTATCGCCTTTCTTGAGGTGTCCCTTGGTCAACAGCGCCTGCCATGCCGTCAACCCGGCCAAGGGAACGCTGGCGGCCTGCGCATAGCTGAGGTTCGTGGGTTTGAGCGCGAGTTCGCTTTCCTTGACGCGTGCAAACTCCGCGATGGCACCAGCATCTTCCTGATTGGGGCGGGCGAAAACCGCGTTTCCCACCTTGAAGTTGGCGACACCCTTACCGATCTCGACGACTTCTCCGGCCACATCAAAGCCCATGACATGCGGGAAGTTCAGCGGCATAGCCTCTTTCATGACACCTGAGCGCAGAATGTTGTCGATCGGGTTCAAGCTGGCGGCGTGGACCCTGATCAGAACGGAATCGTCGCGCAGGACCGGCTTGTCGATCTCGGTTATCTCAATGGTCGCGTTGTAGTCCGATATTGTTGCGGCTTTCATCTTGGTATCTCCTTTAAGGATTGCTGGCGTTTGCGAGGAAGGCGGCGGGTCGCTAGGCTGAAAAATGCGCGGGTCTAACGGTTGATGGCGGTGCGGTGCCAAGTGCAGACAAGCCGCGCCTGTCTGATCGCTCATGTGTAAGCGCCAGCAGAATAGGTGAGCTCATAGCTGTGGCTGTAGATCTCGAAAACGATGCCAAACGGGTCCTCGACATAGACCATCCGGTAGGGTTTCTCGTCAGGGAAATATTCCCTCACGGGCATGCGTTGTTTGCCGCCAGCGGCCAAGATTTTTGCGAGCAGACCCTCAACATCAGGGTCCTGAATAGCAAAGTGAAACATGCCGTGTTGGCGAAAGGAAAGGTTGTCGTCGGGTGCGCTGTTACCATCAAATTCAAAAAGCTCAAAACCAATCCGGTCGGCGGTCGCCAGATGGGCAATGCGCAGCTGCGTCCAGCCAGCCCCGAAAACATCCGTGCACATCTGCCCGATGTCACTATTGTCTTCTGCGACCTTTGTGGGTTCCATGATCGTATAGAAGCCAAGGACGTCGGTGTAGAATTTCACAGCGGCGTCAAGGTCGGGAACGGACAATCCGATATGCGAGAAAGCGCGCGGCGAAGTCATGCTGCGTTCAACGTCCCGCGTTGCAGCAACATGCCGTACACGCCGCCCAAAACGGCCCCGAATACAACGTGGAGCAATAGTGTCATTACCGGCGCCATGATACCTAAGGTCATACCGAACAGGCCAGCTCCCGCCATCGGCATCACGACGATCATCATGCCCAGCCATGCTGCCACGCCAAAGCCGATACCTTTGACGACTGCATTCTCGCCGGGGATCAGCCCGTAGAGTAGGGCAAATCCGCCGCCCCATGCAATTGTGCCAATCAAGAAGTGGATGACCCATCCGATCGCTATGGACGCGCCCATCATTATGCCGATCATCGCTGCGACATCCAGCTCGGGCATCACGCCCATCATTCCTTTGATAACCATCATCGCTGACAAGACGACAGTTGCAATAAATCCGGCGACAAGGCCGGCTGGGACATTCTGCATTCTGGATTTCCTTCTTCTAGGGCATCAGCCCGATTTCTTGTTTCCCATTGTTGAGGTTGGGTTGCGGCGTCTTGTTCCGGTTGCATTTCCCGCAAGGGATCATCATCCGCGTTTTCGACGCAAATGGTCAGGCATCGCTATGACTGAGTCATGCCTATGCCAAGTTTGACAACGGAGGACTGATTGAGGTTAGGCCACCACGACCCCTTTTTTTGATGGAATGAAGACATGATGGTCGTATTCGGCAGGCAGCAAGACACCTTCGGAGAGTCCACTGAAATGCATCAGAACGCCTCGTTCTCGTATCTGGTGCGTCTAACAAACGTAGAGTTCCTTCCCATCGAAATGAGGCGGGACGAGACCGGAAGGTGGTACATCGATGTCGACACGGGAGTTCACGCCATCAAGACGCGGGTTCATGGCATCTGGGCTGGCAGGAACGGCACTTGTGTCGCTGGTACAACCGGTCTTTGGCCAAACTGATCTTCCCGATCTTGCCGACTATGGACCTGAATTTCTTTCAGGGGGAGAGTGGGTGTTCATCATTGCCGCAACATCACAGCTCATCCCTTCGGATGGCAAAGGGTCAGGTGCTTAGGAAGCACGAGTCCCGGTATTTATAGACCGGCAGCTTGCCGGTGATTTTGGCACCGCTGCCGACTGGTACATGGAGGGTCCACACCACCCGGGGGCGGATCCGCTTTTAGGCTTTCCATCGTCGCTGTCGCCCGCACAGATCTATCGCGATAGCATCAAGGCGTTCGACGACTGGTGCCGCGAGACCAAGGGTACGGTTTTCGCAGAGCTTGACGCCCTGGCGCAGGACGAGGCGCTGACGGCTCTCGACGGCGGTGAGGTCAATCTGCCCGATACCTTGCGCGATTTCTTTGATCTTCTGCTTCAGAACACGAAGGAAGGCTTTTTCAGCGACCCGCGCTATGGCGGGAATCATGGCATGGCGGGATGGGTCCATATCGGCTTTCCGGGCGCGCGCGCCAGCTTTCTTGAATGGAACGATCCCGCGATGGACAACGTCGCATACCCGCTCGGCCCAGTGTCGATCGCTGGCGAGAGGACCTGAGCGATGGCACGCACAGACCCCAAAAAGGACGTCGTTATCATTGGGCTTGGATGGACCGGGGCCATGGCAGGGATCGAACTGGCGAAGGAAGGCCATGAAATTCTGGCACTTGAGCGGGGCGCGGACCGCGACACGGGTGCCGGACTTTCAATACCCCAACGTGGCAGACGAATTGCGCTACGGCGTGCGGTACGGCTTTATGCAAAAGCCCGTCAATTCGACGCTGACCTTGCGGCATGGGACGCAAGATACGGCACTGCCGATGCGGCATCTGGGATCGTTCCTGCCGGGCGACGGGTAGGGGGCGCGGGCGTTCATCGGAATGGCAATACCTGGCGTCCGTTGGCCGAGGAATTGCGGTTGTGGAATGCCCCCTCTGAAGTGGTCCAGCCACTGGGATATGTTTATCCCGATTTTAGGAGGACCAAAGGATGGCTGGAACACGAGAGAAGCCCGAGGACATCGTGCTGAAGTTGCGACAAGTTGAAGTGCTGCAAGGGCAAGGACGGTCTACGGCAGACGCCGTGCGGCAGTTCGGCGTGACGGTTCAGACCTACTATCGGTGGCGCAAGGAGCGAGCTATGTCTGCCATTGGTCCGAGGACAATGGCGAGCGCGGCATGAGCCGTGATCAGCTCAAGCGGCTGAAAGAGCAGGAGGCCGAGAATACCCGGCTCAGACGTGCCGTGTCGGATCTGACGCTGGACAAGATGATCCTCACCGAGGCTGCGCAGCGAAACGTCTAAGCCCTTCTCGCCGCCGCCAGTGCAATGATCATGTGCGGCAGGCTCTCGGCGTATCTGAGCGCCGGGCCTGCCGCATACTCGGGCAGCATCACTCGACACAGCGCAAGGTGCCCTGTGGCCTGCCGGACGACGAACGGCTGACCGAGGACATCACCGCACTGACAGAAGAGTTTGGACGCTATGCGCTGCCCGGCAGGCGATTGCGCAGCAATCTGCCGAGAGGGGGTATCGCATGATTACCGGGATGCTGAACAACAGCGGCTGGCATGTAAATCATAAGCGCCCCTCTCGTGGTTTGTTTGCAAACCACTGCCGGGCAGCGGTCGAGCGAATTTGGCGGTGGGAAGGGCGTGACAGGTCCCACAAAAACAACCCAAGAAGGGTCGGCTGTGGCTGAACCCTCTCGGGACATTGCTGCGCAATGCCCTGCCGGGCAGTGGACGGGTCGTGCGTGAGGCTGCGGCCGGAGCGCCCGAACCATGTCCGGTCCTATGACTTCGTCCAAGACCGGACCCACGACGGGCGGATCTTCCGCACTCTCAACATCATCGACGAGTTCACGAAGGAGGCGCCCCCTCTCGGCGATGCATGCATCGCCTGCCGGTCAATGGGATGATCCGTGTCAAACGAAGGCTCAATTCAACGGATGTAGTCGACGCCTTGACCATTGCCCGTCAGTGCATTGCGCAGCAATGTCACGAGAGGGGGATCTGTTCATTCTACGCGGCTCGCCGGAATACATAAGGTTGGACAATGGCGCGGAGTTTATCGCAAAGAAGGTGCGCGCCGGGATCGGCGCGGTGGGTGCCAAAACAGCCTTCATCGCCCCAGGATCACCCCTCTCGGGACATCGCCCTGCGATGCCCTGCCGGGCAGCGCATGGGAAAACGGCTACTGCGAGAGCTTCAACGCTCGCTTTCGGCCCTCTCGGCAGATTGCTTTGCAATCGCCTGCCGGGTAATAGACGAACTGCTGAACGGTGAGGTCTTCTACTCGCTACGCGAGGCACAGATCCTCATCGAGAGATGGCGTCGCCACTACAGCACCCCCTCTCGGGCATGCCGCGCATACCCTGCCGGGCAATGGTCAGGCCACATAGCGGCTTAGGTTTCCGTCCACCGGCACCAAAAAGAATCATGCCAATAGACCAGAGCCCAACCATGCACTAACAATTGACTTGGACCACTCGGTGGGGGCACTCCATATACCGTCAGGTATACCGTCATAATATTCGATAGCCCACCGATAGATAGTGAAGCATCTCGCATGCTGTATTGTTTATTATCAGATACTTATATCGCGCTGTGGAGAGAAGTCGGATACGCTAGCGCAGGCAAAATTATTCCCACTCGATGGTGCCGGGAGGTTTGGAAGTGATGTCATAGGTGACACGGTTGATACCCGGCACTTCGTTGATGATGCGGGTTGCTGTCTCGCCCAGAAATTCGTGGCTGAACGGGTAATAATCGGCGGTCATACCGTCGACGGAGGTGACAGCACGCAAAGCGCAGGCAAAGTCATAGGTGCGCCCGTCACCCATCACGCCAACGGTGCGCACCGGAAGGATTGCGACAAATGCCTGCCAGATATCGTCGTAGAGCCCGTGCTTTCGGATCTGGTCGATATAGACGGCATCGGCCTCGCGCAGGATATCGAGTTTTTCACGGGTAATCTCGCCGGGACAGCGGATGGCGAGGCCTGGACCGGGGAAGGGGTGGCGGCCGATGAACGAGGGCGGCAGGCCCAACTCGCGGCCCAGCACGCGGACTTCGTCCTTGAACAGCTCGCGCAGCGGCTCGACCAGTTTGAGGCCCATCTTTTCGGGAAGACCGCCCACGTTGTGGTGGCTTTTTATCGTGACCGAAGGGCCGCCGGAGAAGGACACCGATTCGATCACGTCCGGATAGAGCGTGCCCTGAGCGAGAAACTCCGCGCCGTCGATCTGGTTGGCGTATTTTTGAAAGACGTCAATGAACAGCCGCCCGATGATCTTGCGCTTGGTTTCGGGGTCGGACTGGCCTTCCAGCTCTCCCAGAAACAGCTCACGCTCGTCGGCATAGATCACCTTGAGGTTCATGTTGTCGCGGAACATCGTCACGACTTCCTCGGCCTCGTTCTTGCGCAGCAGGCCATGATCGACGAATACGCAGGTGAGCTGATCGCCAACCGCCTCGTGGATCAAAGCCGCGGCAACGGAGGAATCAACCCCGCCCGACAGGCCGCAGATCACCTGTTTGTCGCCCACGGTGGTGCGGATCTTTTCGATCGCTTCCTCGCGATAGGCATTCATGGTCCAGTCGCCGGTGAAGCCCGCCATCCGCACGAAGTTTTCGTAGAATTTCAGGCCATTGGGGGTGTGGTGCACCTCCGGGTGGAACTGCACGGCATAGAATTTGCGGCTCTCGTCGGCGGTGATGGCAAAAGGCGCGTGCGGCGAGGTGCCGAAGACTTCGAAACCCGGCGCGATGCGGCTGACGTGATCGCCGTGGCTCATCCAGACCTGCTCGCGATCGGTCAGAAACCAGCCCTCCAGAAGCTCCGTCCTGGAACCCGTCGGCGCGACGAAGGCACGGCCGAATTCCTTGGTGCCGTGGCCCGTCTCGACCTTACCGCCCAGCATTTCCATCATCACCTGCTGGCCATAGCAGATCCCTAGCACAGGCACATCGAGCGCGAACACTTTTTTCGGCGGGCGCGGAGATGTGGCATCGATGACCGAGGCCGGTCCGCCCGACAGGATGACCGCTTTTGGCGCAAAGCTATCGAGAAAGGCGTCATCGACCGCGTTGAACGGGTGGATTTCGCAATACACGTTCAGCTCGCGCAGTCGGCGGGCAATCAGCTGCGTCACCTGGCTGCCGAAGTCGATGATGAGGAGGCGGTCATGGGTATGTTCTATCATGCGATCTGATTATGCGGGCGGGGCGGGCGTGACAAGGTTGATTCAAGCTGCATATGCGCCCGCGCCTGTAATTCCCGCGCCTCCAAATAGAGAAGGGCGCTGCGGATTATGTCGCTTTTTTACCTGCAAGGCCGCAATCCGCGCGGGAAGGGGCGGGGGATTGCGGTACTGCGATGCAAAGACATGCACAAAGGGATGGACCATGGCAGAGGCAGTAAGACGCGCGCGCGGCGGAGGCGGAGCGGCTCGGCGCGCAGAGCGCACGGCAGTTTCCTTCGAGACGGCGCGTTACATCGAGCGCAATATCCCCAACTTCGAAGTGCTGACCGAAGAGGCGATCTCGATTATCGAGGCCAACGCCGAGACGATTCTTGAAGAGATTGGTGTGAATTTCCCTGACAATCCGCGCGCGCTGGACCGCTGGCGGGAGGCCGGTGCCGATGTGCAGGGCGACCGGGTGCGCATCCCGCGCGGTCTGGCGCACTCGCTGATCAAGACGGCTCCGTCCTCTTATACACAACATGCGCGCAACCCTGACCGAAACGTGGTCGTGGGCGGCAAAAGCCTCGTGCTGGCGCCGGTCTACGGCCCGCCCTTCGTGCGCGATGCCGCGGGCGGTCGCCGCTATGCCACGATGGAGGATTTCCGCAAATTCGTGAAGCTGGGCTACATGTCGAAATGGCTCCACCATTCGGGCGGCACGGTTTGCGAGCCGACGGACATCGCCGTGAACAAACGCCACCTCGACATGTTGCACGCCCATATGACGCTGAGCGACAAACCCTTCATGGGGTCCGTGACAGAGCCGTCACGTGCGCAGGATTCGGTGGATATGTGCGGGGTGCTGTTCGGTGAGCAGTTCGTGCAGGACAACACTGTGATGACCTCGCTCATCAACATCAACTCTCCGATGACCTTCGACGATGTGATGATGGGCGCGCTGGAGGTTTACGCGCTCAACAATCAGGCCTGCATCATTTCGCCGTTCATCGTGGGCGGTGCCATGGCGCCGGTATCGGTCGCGGGGACGCTGACGCAAGTGCTGGCCGAAACGCTCGCGGGCATCGCCTATAGCCAGCTGATCAAACCGGGTGCGCCAGTGATTATGGGGGCGTTCGTGACCTCGATCGACATGAACTCCGGTGCGCCGACGTTCGGGACGCCCGAAGCGGCGATGATCACCTACGGCGCGGGGCAACTCGCGCGGCGTCTGAACTTGCCATACCGCTCTGCGGGATCGTTCTGCGGGTCAAAACTGCCCGATGCGCAGGCCGCCTACGAGACGGCGAACAGCCTGAACATGGGCCTGCTGTCGGGTGTGAACTTCATGCTGCATGCTTGCGGTTGGCTCGAAGGGGGCCTTGTCTCGTCGTTCGAAAAATTCGTGATGGACGCCGACCAGTTGGGCGCGCTGCATCATTTGGCGCGCGGCATCGAGATCGACGAGAACGCACAGGCAATGGATGCAATCCGCGAAGTCGGTCCGGGCGGGCATTACCTTGGCTGCGCGCACACGCAGGCGAATTTCAAACAGTCGTTCTGGAAGTCGGACCTGCTGGATTACAAACCCTTCGAGACATGGGAGGACGAGGGCGCGCGCGATACGCAGACCCTCGCCGCACTTCGTGTCGAAAAGATGCTGAACGATTACCAGCAACCGCCCATGGACCCCGCCACAAGTGAGGCATTGGACGCCTTTGTGGCGACGCGCAAGGCAGCAGAGCCCGACAGCTTTATGTGAGCGGCCTCTCTATGAAATAGGCCTCGCGGTCAGAATGATACAGGTTGCGGGCCCGATTGGGCGGCCCGCAAGTCGCGCGCCTCGCCCACGATAGCGATCAGAAGATCCACATGGCGGGTCAGGTCGTAGCAGGCGTCGGCGCCGGAGCGCTGCTGTTCAAGTTCGGCCTCTATGTCCACAAGGCGCATGAGTGCGGCACCGTGACGCGGCAGCACGCCGTAGCCCAACAGCCGCGGCAGATGGCTGGTGCGCCGGTAGTCCTGTGCGCCGATACGTGCGGCCCGCATCAACAGGCGGGGGCGGTGCAGGTTGGCCAACAGGCTGTGGATATCTCTCATGTTTTGTCTCTCCGGTGTTCCAAAATTATGGCTGATGCCTTGTTCGATCTGGCCATAATCCACCAGTTTTCCGTATGTTGCGTTGTGGTCCTAATCACCGTTCGCCCTCTTCAGGATTGTTTACGATTTGTGAACAATCATGGTCCTCACGAGCTATTTTAACCAATGGGTAACCAATTCTCCAATAGGTTGCATTTACCTATTGTTATTACGCTGAGGAGGGACACTCAGACATGGGGCAGATGTTAATGAATATGACACGAACACCGACACGCAGTGTGGCGGCTAACGGCGATGTGCCGGGCTGGGTGCCACGCTCGGTGCAAAACTACATCGACCACACTGAAATGGGTGTGCCGATCCGCGCGCTTGCACGGCAGCAGGGATGTCACGCATCGACAATCCTGCGTCAAATCAGGCGGGTGGAAACCCTGCGCGACGATCCTTTGGTGGACGGTGCGCTCAAGACGCTGGGCGGATGCGCGCAGGATGGCCCTGATGTGTCCGAAGACGCACAGCCGCACGCGGGATCAGGTCAGGATCTGCCAGATAAGGCAGAGCTGGCATCGCACGGCCTACGTGTTTTGCGCAGATTGTGCGAGACGGGCGCGGTTCTGGCCGTTGCCGCTGACATGGAGATGGCGGTGATCGTGCACGACGGGCAAAGCGGTGAAAGCACCCGCACCGGCGTGGTCGAGCGTGGCATCGTCGAGGCGATGGCCCTTCGCGGCTGGATCGCGGCACCTGCGGCGGGTCGTATCACGCGCTATCACATCACTGCGGCAGGACGCAGTGCGCTGGCCGATATGATGGCCCGAAACGAGAGCGCGCAGGCCGGCGGCATGGAGCAAGACACGGGTGAGACGCGCGATACGCCGCGCCGCATCCGCTATAGTCTGGCCGAAAGTCCACTTTCGGCGCTGGCGCGGCGCAGGGACCGCGATGGCGAGCGGTTTCTGAGCGATGATCTGGTCCGCGCCGGTGAGCGGTTGCGCGAGGATTTCGAGATGGCGCAAATGGCTACGGAGGTATCGCGCGATTGGGACCAGTTTCTGGCGACATTGCGCAACGCTTGTGCGCCGTTGCAACGCGGCGGGTCGGCTGCGACCCAAAATGCGCATAAACGCGTGATTTCGGCTTTGCAGGACCTTGGACCGGGCCTGTCGGATGTCACATTGCGTTGTTGCGGTTTCCTCGAAGGTCTGGAGACGGCTGAAAAAACCCTCGGATGGTCCGCGCGGTCGGGCAAGATCGTGCTGCGCATCGCACTCATGGGGCTCAAGCGCCACTATGCTGAAAACGCAGATCCGCGCGGTGCTATGATCGGATAAACTGCTGGAAATTCGGGAATTGGGGTGCATAGCGGCAATGCGCCGCGTGAGGCTTTTGTTTCATCTGCGATGTGTTAGATAAGGGATATTCATCACACGAGGTTCCAATGCGCGATCTGAAAATCCCTGAACAGCGCCACCCCGAAAAGGCGCGTCGCCCCGACAACGCCCAGCCGAAAAAACCCGACTGGATTCGCGTACGCGCGCCCGGCGGTAAGGGCTATGAAGATACCGCAAAGATCATGCGAGAGAACAAGCTGGTGACGGTTTGTGAGGAAGCGGGCTGTCCAAATGTGGGCGAATGTTGGTCGCAGGGCCATGCCACGATGATGATCATGGGCGAGGTTTGTACGCGGGCGTGCACGTTTTGCAACATTGCAACCGGCAAACCGCCGGAAGGGCTTGATGCGTTCGAGCCCGGGCGTGTGGCGGATGCGGTGGCAAAGCTTGGGCTGAACCATGTCGTCATCACATCGGTGGACCGTGACGATATCGAGGACGGCGGCGCAGATCACTTTGCCCAGACGATCCGTGCGATCCGGCACCGCGCGCCCGGCACCACCATCGAGATTTTGACCCCCGATTTCATCAAGTGTGGTCCAGAAGCTCTTGAAAAGGTTGTCGAAGCGCGGCCCGATGTATTCAACCACAATCTTGAGACGGTGCCGGGTCTGTATCCTGAGGTGCGGCCCGGAGCGCGCTATTTTCACTCGCTGCGTCTGCTGCAACGGGTGAAGGAACTGGATCCGTCGATGTTTACGAAATCGGGGATTATGGTGGGCCTTGGTGAAGACCGGCAGGGTGTGACGCAGGTCATGGACGACATGCGCGCCGCCGACATCGATTTTCTGACCATCGGGCAGTATCTGCAACCGACGCCCAAACATCACCGCGTGGACCGTTTTGTCCATCCCGATGAATTTGCGGCCTATGAAAAAGCCGCTTACGGCAAGGGATTTCTGATGGTGTCAGCGACGCCGCTCACGCGGTCAAGCTATCATGCGGGCGATGACTTCGCGCGCCTGCGCAGCGCACGGAACAAGAAACTTGGCATCGCCTAGGGCTTGCGGACACTACTGAGACACGCGGGCCTTTTTGGTGCGCCCGCGTGCTGAACCCGTTAATGACCGCATGACCGCCGCTGGAGTTAGTATCTGCGTCAGGGGCTCTTTCCCTGATCAACTGAATACCTCAACAAATGACAGTCCCATACCGATGACATGTTGCCGATTTCATCGCAGCCAAATGGTCACGGCACGATGCGGCGGGGGATGCGCTCGGATTGCGCCCAGTCGGGCCAGACCCCGGCCCATTCGAGCCCCACAATCACCAGCGCCGCCGCGATGACGCCGAACACCAGCTTTACCCGTCCCGCTGACGGTGGGTTCTGGATCCATCGTTTTGCCCGCAGAAGCCAATGAACATCCATCATCGCTTATGCACCGTCGGTAAACCGGACTTTGCCAATATACGGCAGATTTCGGTTTCGTTGCGCAAAATCAATGCCGTAGCCTACGACAAATTCATCCGGTATCTCAAATCCGATGTGATCGGCGCGCAGATCGACCTCGCGCCGCGAGGGTTTATCCAGCAGCGCCACCGTCTTGAGCCGTGCAGGTTTGCGCGCCCGCAGCAAGCCCGTCACGTGAAAGAGCGTGTGGCCCGTATCGACGATATCTTCGACCAGCAACACATCGCGCCCTTCAATGCCGCCGCGCAAGTCCTTGAGAATACGCACTTCCCGCGTGCTCTCTGTGCCGTCGCCATAGCTTGACGCTTCCAGAAAATCGACCTCGATCGGCAGATCCAGCTCGCGCACCAGATCGGCAATGAATACGAAGCTGCCGCGCAACAGGCCAACGACCACCAGCTTGTCGGTACCAGCGAACTCTTCCCGGATCTCGGCGCACAGTTCCTCGATCCGCGCGGCAATGGATTTTGCCGAGATCATCTGGTCTATGACATAAGGACGCGCGGTCATGGCCACCTCTTGATTGTGCGCCCCTGAGGGCTTTGATACAGCGCTACGCAAACGAGCCTGGGAAATCAATGCCAACGCACTCCGAAAACCGCAAGATGCCCTACACCGCCCAGCAGATGTACGATCTGGTGGCCGATGTAGCCAAATATCCTGAATTCCTGCCGTGGACTGCCGCCGCGCGGATCAAATCCGTCGAAGACAAGGGCGATCACAGCGTCATGGACGCCGATCTAGTGATCTCGTTCAAGGTGTTCCGCGAGCGGTTCACCTCACGCGTCGTGCTGTGGCCAGAGGCGATGAAGATCGACACCGAATACCTTGACGGGCCGTTCAAATATATGAAATCCAACTGGGCGTTCCGCGAAGTCGAGGGCGGCTGCGAGGTGGATTTCTTCGTAGATTTCGAGTTCCGCAACAGAATTCTGCAAAAGATCATCGGCGTCGTGTTCAACGAGGCGATGCAGCGGGTCGTCAAAGCGTTTGAGAAGCGTGCGCAGGCGTTGTACGGCTAGCTCCGATTGGGATCACGTCTGGGGAGGACGCCATGGGGATCACGGACCAGCTTGTTAAATTTAGGACTGCGGAGGTGCCGGAAGAGGCCGCCGCGATGACGCGCTTGTCGCTGTTTGATTGGGCAGCCTGCGGTATTGCAGGCGCGGACGCGGCGGAATTTGCGGCCTTCCGCCGCGCGCAGATGATTGAGGATGGCCCTGCCCATGTCTTTGGCGGCGAGGCACTGGGGGCTGCGGCGGCTGCCTTGCTCAATGGCACACTCAGTCACGCGCTGGATTACGACGATACGCATTTCGCGCACATCGGGCATCCGTCCGTGGCCGTGCTGCCCTGCGTCATGGCCCTGGCCGAAACCCTCGCTATTCCGCTCACCGATGCAATTGATGCGGCGACCATCGGGGTTGAGGCGTCAATCCTCACTGGCGTTTGGCTCGGGCGCGCGCATTACCAGATCGGATATCACCAGACGGCGACGGCGGGCGCCTTTGGTGCCACGCTGGCCGCCGCGCGGTTGCTGGATCTCGACAAGCACCAGACGCGCCATGCGCTTGGCCTGTGTGCCAGCATGGCCTCCGGCGTAAAGGCGCAATTCGGCACCATGGCCAAACCGCTGAATGCCGGGCTCGCCGCGCGCACGGGCGTCGAGGCGGCCCTTTGGGCGCAGGCGGGGATAACGGCGGCGGCGGACGGGCTGGACGGTCCATCGGGATTCGGCCCAACCCATCACGGCGAGGCGGCGGAGATCAAGCTGCCGCGCAAGGACTGGCAGATCAGCACGATCAGCCATAAATATCACGCCTGCTGTCACGGTCTGCACGCCATGCTGGAGGCGCTGGCCGCTGCAGATATAGCGCCAGACAGGATTGCGGGCATCAGGATCCGCACCCATCCGCGCTGGATGAGCGTGTGCAACATCGCGGCGCCCAAGACCGGGCTGGAGGTGAAGTTCAGCTACGCCCACACGGCCGCTATGACGCTGCTGAGCCACGGCACCAGCGCGATCTCGAATTTCAGCGATGAAGTAGCACGCGACCCCCAGATTTGCGCGCTGCGCGACCGGATCGAGGTGGTCGAGGACGAGGGCCTGAGCGAGACGCAGGCGCAGGTCACGCTGACGCTGGACTCGGGCGAAGTGCGCCGCCTGCGCCACGATTTGCTGGCGCCAATGTCGCTGGAGACGCGCAGCAAGAAGCTGCGTATAAAGGTCAGTGCATTACTGGGAGACGCGCGCGAGCAGGCTTTGTGGGAGGCGGTAACCGGCAGCGACCTTGACGCGGTAACGGCGTGTTTTGCAGGAACAAACTCGCAAGTCTAAGACTGTGGTAACACCCTTAGCGCAGTCAACAGCATTTCAAGCGCATGGTCGCGCGCGGCCAGCCGCACCGCATCCCGCCCCAGCGCACCGAATTCGACAGTTTGCGTGGTGCAGCCCTCGGGCCCTGCGAGCCCGAAACAAACGCGGCCCTCCGGCTTGTGCTCGGATCCACCGGGCCCCGCAATTCCGGTGAGCGAGACAGCCAGCTGTGCCGCACTGGTGCGCAGTGCCCCCTGTGCCATCTGCGCCGCGACCTCCTCCGAGACCGCACCATGCGCCTGCAGCGTGGCGGGCTTTACGCCCAGCATCTCGACCTTGGCGGCGTTGGAATAAGTGACGAATCCGCGCTCGAACATGTCCGACGATCCTGCCAGATCTGTGAGGGCGGCGGCGACCATGCCCGCCGTGCAACTCTCGGCTGTGGCGATCATCACGCCGCGCGCGCGTGCAAGGGCCAGTATCTCAGACCGCATGCGCCAACCCCGCCAGCACCACAACGCCAATTGCAGCCAGAATACCCGCAAAAACGTCGTCCAACATCACCCCCAAGGCATCGCCGCGCCGGTCGGCCCAACCGACGATCCACGGCTTCCAGATGTCGAACAGCCTGAACAGCGCGAATGCCGCGATCCAGCCCGGCCACATCACGGTGATATCGATGCCCATGCGCCAGCTTGCGATCGACAGCGGCAGCAGCGCGATCCACTGGCCGACCACTTCGTCGATCACGATCTCCGAAGGGTCATGATCCTGCGCCCCTTCGGTCATCCGCGCGGTGGCCCACCACCCGAGGCCAAGCGCCACGACCAGCGCCAGCGCCAGCAGCGGCAAGCCGCCCACAACATGCAAAAGCCACGCCCATGGCAGCGCCACAAGCGACCCCCAGGTGCCGGGTGCAGGGCGGATATAGCCCACACCCATCACCGTGCCGATCATGCGCGGCAACACGCGGGGCTTCATATTTTTACCAGCGTGGCAGTGGCGATACAGGCAATCCCTTCGCCACGCCCGGTAAAGCCCAGACGCTCGGATGTGGTGGCCTTGACCGATACGCGGTCGCCCTCGATCCCGACCATTTGCGCCACTGCCGCGCGCATCGCGGCGGCATGGGGTCCGACCTTCGGATGCTCGCAAATTAGCGTGCAATCAACGTGAGTGAGGGCAAAGCCGCGCGTCCGCGCCATTTCGGCGGCATGGCGCAGAAAGATGTGACTCTGGGCACCCTTCCATTGCGGATCGGAGGGCGGAAAATGCGTCCCGATATCGCCCGCCGCCAGCGCGCCATAGATCGCATCCGTGATTGTATGCAGCCCCACATCGGCATCGGAGTGGCCGACAAGCCCGTGATCATGCGAAATCTTCACGCCGCAGAGCATCACGTGATCGCCGGGACCAAAGGCGTGTACGTCAAATCCGTTGCCGGTGCGAATGTCCATTGATCGCTCCTTTTTCGTTTGCAGAATATGCGCCGCACGGGCGAAATCACCCGGCGTGGTTATTTTGATGTTATCAGGGTCGCCTGCCGTAATGGCAACCGCCAGCCCGTGCGCCCGCGCGACGGCCACATCATCCGCAGCGGCCCCGGCATAGGCCGAGTGGGCCGCAACAATCGCCTCGTGGCGAAACCCTTGCGGTGTTTGCGCGGCATAAAGGCCGCTACGGTCCTGCGTGCCGGTCACGCGCCCTTCGGCACCGGTCCAAAGCGCATCCGTCACGGTAAGCCCCGGTGCGGCCCCGTCGCTGTGTTCCAGCGCCGCAATCACATCGCTGATAACCTGCGCAGTCACACAAGGACGGGCTGCATCGTGGATCAGCACCGCATCACACTCGCTCAGGGCCGCCAGACCGGCACTTACCGAGTGGCTCCGCTCTGCTCCGCCCGTCACCACGCGGATGCCCTGCGCCTCGAACGCGGGTGCCTCGGTCATGTCGTCGGCGTGCAGAACGAGGGCGATCTGCGCGATGTCTGCGTGCCTCTGAAACGCGGCGATAGTGTGGTCGATCACCCGCAAATCTCCGAGCATCTGCCATTGCTTGGGGCGCGCACCGCCTGCGCGGGTTCCACGGCCGGCGGCAAGAATCAGGGCACAGACGCGCATGGGATCTTCTTTCAAACGGTTCGCTTGTGTTTTAAGTAATCCTGGCGGCATGCGCAATGCGGCGGGTTTTCGCGAATACAGATGAATGTGCCTAATAATTAAGCGACCATGCCCGTCAGTTGCCGCTGTAGAGGCTGCTACAGATTGTTTGCACGCACGCTTTGCGCTAACAAATCCGTAAAAGCTCAAGGATTAAGCACTCAAACATGTCTTTCCCGCTCGACCTCACGCCGCCTGTGTTTCTGGCTCCAATGGCCGGTATCACCGATCTGCCGACGCGCAGTTTGGTGTCACGCTTTGGTGCGGGACTGGTGGTGTCGGAGATGATTGCGTCGGGCGAATGGCTCACGTCGCGGCCCGGCACGAGGGAAAAGGCGGAGTTGGGGCTGGGCGTCGAGGGCACATCGGTGCAGATCGCGGGCCGCGAGGCAGGGCCGATGGCCGAGGCCGCGCGGATGATCGCCGCTCAGGGCGCGCGGATCATCGACATCAATATGGGCTGTCCGGCCAAGAAGGTCACACAAGGCGCCTCCGGCTCTGCGCTGATGAAAACCCCCGATCATGCCCTGCGCCTGATCGAGGCGGTCGTAGAGGCAGTAGACATTCCCGTTACGCTCAAGACGCGGCTGGGCTGGGACGACGATATGATCAACGCAGCGCCCATCGCCACGCGGGCGGAGGCGGCTGGAATCACCATGATCACCATCCACGGGCGCACGCGGTGTCAGTTCTACAAGGGTGCAGCCGATTGGGCCGCGATCCGCGCGGTGGTCGATGCGGTGGACATCCCGGTTATTGCAAATGGCGATATCATCGATACGGCAACCGCCCGCGCGGCGCTGGCGCAATCGGGCGCGCAGGGCGTGATGGTCGGGCGCGGGATCCAAGGGCGGCCATGGCTGCTGGCACAGATCGCCCATGATATCTACGGCACGCCAGCGCCGCAGGTGCCGACCGGCGCGGCCTTCACTGATATGGTACTGGGTCATTATGATGCGCTGTTGGCCTTCTACGGAACCAAACTTGGCCTGCGCGTCGCGCGCAAGCATCTGGGATGGTACATGGATCACGCGGGCACCCCCGATGGGCCGCGCCGTGCCGTGTTGACCGCGCGCAGTGTCGAGGAGACAATGATCGCGCTGCCTGCGGCGCTCGATGCGGCGCAGTGGCACGCGGCGGCATGAGCGGGGAGGCGCCTCCTAAGATAACACCGCTGGCCCGCGAGGAGCGTGCGCTCTGGGCTTCGCTGCCCGTACCTGCGGTTCTGGTGGGGCCCGACGACTGTATCCTTGATATCAACGCCGCTGCTGAAGGGTTTCTCAATGCTTCGGCCAAGGCGGTGACGGGGACGCCCGTGTGGGACATGATCGCAGTCGATGCGCCGCTGGAAGACGCATTTGCGCGCGCACGCAGCGCGCAGAGCACCCTGTTCGTGAATGACGTGGACGTCGGCAGCGGCCAGCGCGCGCCGCTGCAATCACAGCTGCAAATCGCACCCCTCTCGGGCAGCGAGGGCGTGATGATCCTGATGATCTCCCCGCGCGAGTTGGCGGGGCGGATGACCCAGAACCAGTCGGTCAAATCTGCTGCCAAATCCGCCATCGGCATGGCCGAGATGCTGGCCCATGAGATCAAGAACCCGCTGGCGGGGATCACGGGGGCGGCGCAATTGTTGGGTATGAACCTGCCGCCAGAGGATCTGGAGCTGACCGACCTGATCGTGGCCGAAAGCCGCCGCATCGTGAAGCTGCTCGAACAGGTCGAGCAATTCGGTAATCTCACGCTGCCCGAACGCGCGGCGGTGAATGTCCACGACGTTCTGGACCGCGCGCGTCGCTCCGCGCTTCTGGGTTTTGGCGCGCAAATGAAGATTGTCGAGGATTACGACCCCTCGCTGCCGCTGGCCTGGGGCGACAAGGACCAATTGTTGCAGGTGGTGCTTAATCTGTTGAAAAATGCGTCTGAGGCTGCGGGTGAGGGCGGCGGCACCATCCGCCTGCACAGCTATTACGAACATTCGTTTCGTCTGCGCCGCGCGGACGGGCAGGGGACGGCCCTGCCGCTCCAGATCGAGGTGATCGACGATGGTCCGGGCCTGCCCGAGCATATCGCGGGCGACGTGTTCGAGCCGTTCGTCTCGGGCCGCGAGAACGGCACCGGTCTGGGGCTGGCGCTGGTGAGCAAGATCATCTCAGAGCACGATGGTTGGATTTCAGTCACCTCCGTGCCCGGCCATACGGTGTTCCGCATCTCGCTGCCACGTGCGGATGCCAGTGAAGAAAAAATCGCGACCACAAAAACCCCGAACCCCAAGGAGAGTTAAGCTATGGATGGTACAGTTCTGGTCGCCGATGACGACCGCACGATCCGCACGGTCCTGACCCAAGCGCTCACCCGCGCGGGATGCAAGGTACACGCCACGTCCAGCCTCACGACGCTGATGCGTTGGGTGGCCGAGGGTAAGGGCGATGTGGTGATATCTGACGTGGCGATGCCTGATGGTAACGGTCTGGAAATGCTGCCCAAGATTGCGCAGGACCGTCCCGATCTGCCGGTGATCGTGATCTCGGCGCAGAATACGATCATGACGGCGATCAAAGCGGCGGAGGCGCAGGCCTATGATTACCTGCCCAAACCCTTCGATCTACCGGATCTGATGAAGCGCACCGCGCGCGCGCTGGAACGCGGTGGCGCACCCCGCCGCGTGATCGCGCCCGATCACAGCAAGGACGAAGACGATCTGCCCATGGTGGGGAAAACCGCCGTGATGCAATCGCTCTACCGTGTCATTGCGCGGGTGATGAATACTGATTTGCCGGTGCTGATCTGGGGAGAAAGCGGGACAGGCAAATCTCTGATCGCCCGCGCGATCCACGATCTGTCAGATCGCCGCACGCTGCCTTTCGTCACCGTGACCGAAGCCGATCTGCGCGACATCGAAGGGCCCGCCCGCGTGCTGGCGCGGGTGCGGGGCGGCACGCTGCTCATCGACGAAATCGGCGATATCTCCGGCGAGGTGCAGGCCCGCCTCGCGCGGATGATGGACGCCCAGACCGACAATGCGCCGCGCTTCATCGCCACCTCGCAGCAGGATCTGGGACACGAAGCCTCCGAATCGCTGTTGCGGCGCGATCTGTATTACCGGCTGTCGGGGGCGACGCTGCACGTGCCCGCCCTGCGCGACCGGGTCGAGGATATCCCGCTGCTGGTGGCGCATTTTCTGGAAAAGGCGGATATCGCCATCGGCGCGCCCCATGCGCTGTCGGATGGTGCTGCCAAGATCTTCTCGAACTACACATGGCCCGGCAACGTGCGCCAGCTTGAGCACGCCATGCGTCAACTGGCGCTGACCAGCCGCGCGGTCGAGATCTCTACCGCCGAGGCGGAACAGATCATCGGCGGCCAACCCGGCCCCGAGCCGACCCGCGCCATCGGCACCAGCGAAAAGCTGGGCGCCAGCGTCGAGCGCCACATCCGCCGATATTTCGAGTTGCACGGCGCGATGTTGCCGCCGCCGGGCCTCTACCAGCGGATCCTGCGCGAGGTCGAGGCGCCGCTGATCGAGGTGGCACTTGCCGCGACCTCCGGCAATCAGGCCAAATGTGCCGAGCTTTTGGGGATCAACCGAAATACTTTGCGAAAGAAGATCACCGAGCTCGAAATAGAGGTTACACGCGGCCGAAAAATGATGTAAAACTGTCACATAAACGTGGCCATCGGGGAACATCTCTGGTCAGGACCACATAATATGGCGGTACGGTGCTTTCGCACCACATCAGGTGAGGACGCACAGCGTGGCATCCCGAACACGCAGTTATTGGCTGTTGAAGCTATCGCGTCTGCGACGTCTTAAACTTGTGCGCAATCTGATGACCCTCGGACTGGTGGTTCTGGGGCCTTTGCTGGCACTTGGCACCTATCTGGCGCTGGGGCCGCTGGATCAGGGCAGCACCGATACCCTGCGGCTGATTCTGCTTCTAGATCTGATCTATATCCTTGTGGTGGCGGCCCTCGTGCTGTCGCAGGTCGCGCGGCTGATCATGGCGCGGCGGGCAAAATCCGCAGGCTCGCGGCTGCATTTGCGGCTGACAGGGGTTTTTGCGCTGATGGCGCTAATCCCCACCGTCTCCGTCGCGGTCTTTGCCGTGCTCACGATCAACGTCGGCATCGAGGGCTGGTTCTCCGAGCGGGTGCGGGTTGTGGTCGGTAACTCGCTGCTCGCCGCCGAAGCCTACGCCGATGAGGAGCGGCAGGGTCTGGTCGACGACGCGCTGACCCTTGCGCGCAGCATCGACCGCGCGCGCCGCGGCGGGATTGAGCTGAGCGACAGCGAGCTTTTGGGCGATGGTCAGCGCCAGATCCAGCGCGGCCTGAGCGAGGCCTATATGATCGACGGCACTGGAGAGATCCGCGCACGCGGTGACCGCTCCTATCTTTTTTATTACGAACAGCCCACACCCGAGCAGATCGCCGGTGCCAGCGACACCAATGTGCGCATCATCGAGGATTGGGAAAATAACGAATTTCGCGCGCTGGTGCGGCTCAACTCCTTTATCGATCGCTTTCTCTATATTTCGCGCGAGGTCGATGGTGAAATCCTCAGCCTGCTGGACGAAACACAAGAGACGATCCGCCTCTACCAGCAACTCGAGAGCGAACGCGGGCGGATGTTGTTCGAGTTCGGTCTGCTGTATCTGGCCTTTGCGGTGATCATTATTCTGGCCGCCGTCTGGCTGGGTCTGTGGTTTGCCGAACGTCTGTCGGGCCCGGTGGGGCGCCTGACGGGGGCAGCGCAGCAGGTTGGCGCGGGCGATCTGGACGTGCAGGTGCGTGAGGATGACGGCGACGACGAGATCGCGATGCTGGGCCGCTACTTCAACCAGATGACCCGACAGCTCAAGGGCCAGCGCAACACCTTGCTCGACAATACCCGCCAGATCGAGCGGCGACGCCGTCTGTTTGATTCCGTACTCAGTTCGGTCACTTCCGGTGTGGTGGGCCTCGATGCCGAAGGGCGCGTGACCTTCGTGAACCGCTCCGCCATGCGCCTGCTGAACTGGGAGGAGGACCAGCAATCGCTGGCCCTGACCGTGGCTGTGCCGGAGTTCGGCCCACTCTACGAGACGCTGACCACGACAGCGACCGAAGCGACCCAACAGGAGATTAAAGTCTCACGGCAGGGCAGCATGGAAAACCTGCTGGTGCGGATGGCGACACGGCGCACCGACGAGGGGCGGCTGGAAGGCTATGTGGTGGCCTTTGACGATGTGACCGATCTGGTCAGCGCACAGCGCATGGCCGCCTGGGGCGACGTGGCCCGCCGCATCGCGCATGAGATCAAGAACCCGCTCACCCCGATCCAGCTGAGCGCCGAACGGATCAAACGCAAGTTCGGCCCCAAGCTGGGTGCGGACCGCGACAGCCTTGACCAGATGACCGGCGTCATCATCCGCCAGACCGGCGATCTGCGCCGTATCGTCGATGAGTTCTCGAAATTCGCCCGCATGCCCGAGCCCGAGCGCCGCGCGCAGGATCTGGCGCGGCTGGTGCGCGACGCTGTGCTGTTGCAACGCACCGGCAGGCCCGACATCAAAATAAAATCGGACATCCCGAAGGATGAGATGCCCGCACTCATCGACGGAACCATGATCACGCAAGCGCTGACGAACCTCATCAAGAACGCGGGCGAAGCCATTGACACGCTCAGGCACGAAGGCGGGCCGGAGGGGCTGGCCCCACAGGTGCAGGTCCATCTGCATGCGGAGGCTGGCGTGGCGCATATCACCATCGCCGACAACGGCGTGGGCCTGCCCGAGGACCGCGCCCGCCTGTTCGAGCCTTATGTGACGACCCGCAGCGAGGGGACCGGCCTTGGCCTGCCCATCGTGAAAAAGATCATCGAGGAGCATGGCGGCAGCCTGACCCTCGCGGATGCGCCCGTGTTCGACGGGCAGACCCATTTTGGCGCAATGGCGGTGATCACCCTGCCATTGGGCATTGACGCTATTGACCACAACGAGGAGCAGACCCGTGAGTGATATTCTGATTGTTGATGACGAGCGCGACATCCGCGAGTTGATCTCGGATATTCTTGAGGACGAGGGGTTTGCCACCCGTCTGGCAGGCAATTCCGACGATGCCATGGCGGCGGTGAACACCGAGCCGCCGGCCCTGATGATCCTCGATATCTGGCTCAAGGACAGCAAGATGGACGGGATCGATATCCTCAAGACGGTCAAGCGCGACAATCCGGACGTGCCGGTGGTGATCATATCGGGCCACGGCAACGTGGAAATCGCCGTGGCCGCGATCAAGCAGGGTGCCTATGATTTCATTGAGAAACCGTTCAATATCGACCAGCTGCTGGTGGTGATCCGCCGCGCGATGGAGACCTCGCGCCTGCGCCGCGAGAACCTGACGCTCAAGCGCAAAGACAGCACCACCGCCGAGATGATCGGCAATTCGGGTGCCTTTCGCACGCTGCTGGGCCAGCTCGACAAAGTCACCAAATCCAATGGCCGCGTGATGCTGACAGGCCCCGCAGGCGCGGGCAAGGAAGTCGCCGCGCGCTATATCCACACCCATTCCAACCGTGCCTCCGCGCCCTTTATCACCGTCAATTGCGCGGGTGTCGCGCCTGAGCGTATGGAAGAAGTTCTGTTCGGCCGTGAGACGCCCGAGCGCGGCGTGGAGCCCGGACTGTTGGAGCAGGGCCACGGCGGTGTGGTTTATTTCGACGAGGTGGCGGACATGCCGCTGGGCACGCAATCCAAAATCCTGCGCGTGCTGGTGGACCAGCAATTCACCCGTGTGGGCGGCAACGACAAGGTGCGCGTGGATCTGCGCGTGATTTCGAGCACGAACAAGGATCTGGCCGCCGAGATTGCCGCCGAGACGTTCCGTGAAGAGCTGTACCACCGCCTCAACGTGGTCCCCATCGCCGTGCCATCGCTGGCGGAGCGGCGCGAGGATATCCCGCTGTTGGCGGCGCATTTCATCGCCGAGTTCAACGCAAATCAGGGTCTGCCCCTGCGCGAGCTTACCGACGATGCGCAAGCGCTGATGCAAACGATGGTGTGGCCCGGCAACGTGCGCCAGCTCAAGAATATGGTCGAAAGGGTGCTCATTCTGGGCGAGGGAACAGCCCCCATCGAGGCGCGCGAGCTGCCCGGTGAGGAGGACCACAGCGAAGAGGAAGGCCGCGTGGTGCTGTCGGGCGCCATGGCCAGTCTGCCGCTGCGCGAAGCGCGCGAGGCCTTCGAGCGTGAATATCTGCTGACCCAGATCAACCGCTTTGGCGGCAACATCTCCCGCACCGCCAATTTCGTCGGCATGGAGCGCTCGGCGCTGCACCGCAAACTCAAAAGTCTGGGCGTGGTCACCTCTGCCAAATCGGGCACCCGTGTCGCCCATATGGATGAGGAGTAGACCAGTTTGGGCGGGACAATTGATTTGACCGCAGGGGCCGGTTCTGACACATGATGGCGCATCAGGCACAGGCGTGGCGGGCAACATGATGCCGCAGACGCAGCAGGGGATTTCCACATGAAAGTCATCATTTGCGGTGCAGGCCAAGTCGGCTGGCAAATCGCGCGTCATTTGTCAGGGGAGCGCAACGACGTCACGGTCGTGGACAGCAACGCCGATCTGGTGCGCCGTGCGACAGACACGCTCGATGTGCAGGGGGTGGCGGGCTTTGCCAGCTATCCGGACGTGCTCGACCGTGCGGGGGCGCGCGATGCGGATATGATCATCGCCGCGACCCATTCGGACGAGGTGAATATGGTGACCTGTCAGGTCGCCCATTCGGTGTTCGGCATCACCCGAAAGATCGCGCGCCTGCGATCGCAGTCCTATCTCGACGCGATCTATTCCGATCTCTACCGCCGCGATCACCTGCCCATCGATGTGGTGATCAGCCCCGAACGTGAGGTGGCCGCCGCCGCCCTGCAACGGCTGGCCGCCCCCGCTGCCTTTGACACCGAATTGTTCATGGACGAACAGGCGCAACTACTTGGCATCACCCTCGACGAGGACAGTCCCGTCCTCAACACGCCGCTGCGCCAGCTCAGCGATCTGTTCTCGACGTTGCGGGCCGTGGTGGTGGGGATCAGGCGCAAGGGCACGCTGTTTGCGCCCGAAACCAAGGACCAGCTTTTTGCGGGCGACGATGCCTATATCTTTGTGCACCGCGATGATGTGTCCCGCACGATGGAGATCTTTGGCAAGAAATCATCGACCCAGGAGCGTATCGTGCTGGTGGGTTGCGGCAATGTGGGCCTGTCGGTGGCCCTGACGCTGGAGAAACGCGCCAAACGTGTCCGCGCCAAAGTCATCGAGAAAAACCGCCAGAATGCGGAGCGCGCGGCGGAAGCACTGGAGCGGACGATCGTGCTCAACGGGGACGGTCTGGACGCAGCACTGCTTGCGGAGGCGGGGATCGAGCGCGCGGATGCCATGCTGGCCGTCACCGACGACGACAAGACCAACATGCTGGCCTGTGTGCGCGCCAAGGCCGAAGGGTGCCCTTACGTGATTGCGCTGATCAACGATCCCACGCTGGTGCCACTGATGCAGCCGCTGGGCATCGACGCCTACATCAACCCGCGCGCCACGACGGTGTCGTCGATACTGCGCCACATCCGCCACGGCCGCGTGCGCGCGGTTTATTCCATCGGCGACGCCGAGGCAGAAGTGATCGAGGCGGAGGTTCTGTCTACCTCGCCTATGGCGGGCAAACGGATCAACGAGATCGACTTTCCCGAAGGGGCCTTGGTGGGGGCGGTGCGCAAGGGCGGCAAGATCGTCCGACCCATGGGCAGTACCCGCATCGACGAGGGTGACGTGGTGGCAGTTTTCGTTCTCACCAAGGATGTCGCACAGCTTGAACAGCTGATGCAGGTCTCCATCGACTTTTTCTAGAAAGGGTGTGTTCGTGCGCGGCAAAAGCAGCTTTGTCCAGGATCTGATACGGCTGCCGCTGTTTTTGCTGATGTTCGGGGCAGGGGCGCTTTCGATGCTGCTCCCTGCGGCCTACGCAGCCGTGGCCGACCGCCACGAGACCAGTCAGGCGTTTTTCTACGCGGGGCTCCTGGGTACGGTGGCTTTCGTGCTGATCGGGGTGGCCCATGCGGGGCGCGCGCCGCGTCAGGGCGCGCTGGGGCCGCTCCTGTCGCTGTTTTGCGCCTTTGTCTTTCTGCCCGCCTTTTTCGCCATTCCGTTTGTCGAGGCGCTGCCGACGACACGCTTCTACAACGCCTATTTTGAGATGCTCAGCTCGTTTACCACCACGGGTGCGACACTCTTTGATGATCCCAGACGGCTTGGCCCGGCCCTGCATCTGTGGCGCGCTCAGGTCGGCTGGATGGGCGGATTTCTGATGTGGGTGGCGGCGGTGGCGATCCTCGCACCGCTCAATCTCGGCGGCTTCGAGGTCACCACACAGGCCGAGCCGGGGCGTCAGGATGTGGAGCTTTATACCACCAAGACGGTCAGCACCCGCCGCCGCATCGTGCGGGCGATCCAGACGCTCGGCCCGCTTTACGTCGGGCTCACGCTGGTGCTCTGGGTGCTGCTGATCCTGTCGGGGCAGGCGCCGCTGAACGCGCTGTGTCATGCAATGTCGGTGATTGCCACTTCAGGGATATCTGCAGGTGGTGATCCGGCGGCGGGTGGTATCGTCGCCGAAGGGATGATGGCCGCCTTTATGCTGCTGGCCTTGTCGCGACTCACCTTTTCGCTCGATACGACCACGGCGACGCAGGGCGGGTTGCGCAGCGATCCCGAATTTCGCATCGGTCTGGCGATCGTGGTGCTGGTGCCGCTGGTCCTGTTCGGGCGCCATTTTATCAGCGCCTTCGACCTTGAAAGCACCGATACCTTTCTGGGGGGGCTTACCGCCCTGTGGGGCTCGCTGTTTACGGTGCTGTCGTTTTTGTCGACCACCGGCTTTGTCTCTGATTATTGGGGGCAGGCGCAAAACTGGTCCGGGCTGCGCACGCCGGGGCTGATCCTGATGGGGCTGGCCCTGATCGGGGGCGGGGTTGCGACGACGGCGGGCGGGGTCAAATTGCTGCGGGTTTATGCCTTGTACCGCAACTCGCTGCGCGAACTGGAGCAGCTGGTTTATCCTAACTCGGTCTCGGGGGCCAGTCTCGCGGGGCGCCGCCTGCAATCGGGCGGTGCCTTTATCGCCTGGATCTTTTTCATGCTTTTCGCGCTGTCATTCGCAGCCGTGACTCTGGCGCTGGCGCTGGTCGGCGTGGGGTTTGAGCAGGCGCTGGTGCTCTCTATCGCGATGCTCTCGACCACCGGGCCACTCACGGCTGTCGGCGGGGAGACGCCGATCGTGCTGATGTCGCTGGGCGATCCTGCCAAGGCCATTCTGGCCGCTGCGATGGTTCTGGGACGCCTTGAAACGCTCGCGATCATCGCGCTGCTGACGCCTGATCTGTGGCGTCGCTGACACGCAGACACATAGCCCTTTGCTATTGCTTGATTTTGGGGGTGGAAACTTCGTATGGGCCACTTCATAGTCATACAGATATGCGCCGACTGCGGCAAAAGTTAAAAACCGACAAGAAAAATATGAAAGATCAAACTATGGCGTCTGACAGACAAAACCTTCAGGATGCGTTCCTGAACCACGTGCGCAAGACCAAAGTACCGGTTACGATTTTCCTGATCAACGGGGTCAAGCTTCAGGGTGTCATTACCTGGTTCGATAATTTCTGCGTTCTGCTGCGCCGCGACGGTCAATCGCAACTCGTGTATAAACACGCGATTTCGACCATCATGCCAAGCCAGCCGATCAGCCTGTATGAGGGCGAAGACGCTTCTTGAGCAAGCCAGAGTTCCAGATCGACGAAACGGACGGCCCCGCGCAGACGCGTGCATGGGTTCTGCATCCTGATATCAAAAATGACAACGACCGGCGTGATCCCGTGCCGGCCTTGGCCGAAGCCGTGGCGCTGGCCGAAGCGCTGCCAAACCTTGAAGTTATCGGCGAAGCCATCGTGCCGCTGCGCACGCTCAGCGCCGGTCACCTGTTCGGCAAGGGTAAGATCGAGGAAATTCGTCTTCTCCTGAAGGAAAACGAGATCGAACTGGTGCTGGTCGATGCGCATGTAACGCCGGTACAGCAGCGCAATCTGGAAAAAGCATGGTCGGTCAAATTACTGGACCGGACCGGATTGATCCTCGAGATTTTCAGCGACCGTGCCGCCACCCGTGAAGGGGTGTTGCAAGTCGAAATGGCGGCGCTGAATTACCAGCGCACGCGGCTGGTGAGGGCCTGGACCCACCTCGAGCGGCAGCGCGGTGGCCTTGGCTTTGTCGGCGGTCCCGGCGAGACACAGATCGAATCCGACCGCCGCGCGATTGACGAGCAGTTGGTGCGCTTGCGCCGCCAGCTGGAGAAGGTCGTGAAAACCCGCGCGCTGCACCGCTCTGCGCGGGCCAAGATCCCGTTTCCGATCGTAGCGCTGGTGGGCTATACCAATGCCGGTAAATCGACGTTGTTCAACAAGTTGACCGGGGCTGATGTGCTTGTCAAAGACATGCTGTTTGCCACGCTCGACCCTACGATGCGCAGTCTGGAACTGCTCGATGGCCCCGAAATCATTCTCAGCGATACTGTGGGTTTCATCTCCGATCTGCCGACCGAGCTGGTCGCGGCTTTCCGCGCCACGCTGGAAGAAGTGTTGGCCGCCGATATAATCCTGCACGTGCGCGACATCTCTCACGCCGAGACCGAGGAGCAGGCGCGCAACGTGCGCGATATCCTCACCTCGCTGGGGGTGCCAGAAGACACCCGCACCTTTGAGGTCTGGAACAAACTTGACCTGCTGCCGCCCGACCGCGCCGATGCGATACGCGAACGTGCGATGCGCGATGACGCGGTTCTTGCGATCTCCGCGATCAGCGGCGAGGGGCTGGATCTGCTGCAAACCACCGTTGCCGAAGCGCTGCAAGGTGCGCTGCGCGTGGCCGAGCTGTCGCTGCCATTCTCTGAGGGGCGCAAGCGTGCCTGGCTTTTTGCGCAGGATGTGGTCGAAACCGAGACCCAGACCGACGACGGCTTTGATATCGTCGTGCGCTGGTCTGCGGATGTCGAGGCGGCCTACCAGCGGCTCTAGCCTTTTCGCGACGGTGCCTCATATAGAGAGTTATCCTAGCAGCGGAGCCGCACCATGACCTATCTCGTCGCTTATATCGCCAGTTTCATCGCCTTTATTATCATCGACTATCTCGGCCTGTCCTACATTCTCAAGCCTTTGTTTCAGCGCCATATCGGAGAGCTGATGTTGGAAGAGTTCAGGATTATTCCCGCGGCCCTGTTCTATGCCTTCCTCATTTTCGTGGTGATGTGGTTTGTCGGCTGGCCCGCGCTGGACGATGGGAAATCCTTGGTTTGGGTGTTCGGATCTGCCGCGCTGATCGGTGCCGCGTCTTACGGCACGTATGAGTTCACCAGCTACGCGGTAATGAAAGACTGGTCGCCGGTGATGGTCGCGGTCGATGTAACCTGGGGAACCGTGGTGACGGGCGTGACTGCGGTCGCGGGCGTCGCCGCAGTGCGCGCCCTCGGCATGGCCTGATCAGGCGCCCTGCGCCGATGCAAAACGCCACGCACCCGGGCGCAGCTGGTTCAGCTGCCAGTCGCCCACGGACAGGCGGATAAGGCGCAGGGTAGGCAGCCCCACGTGGGCCGTCATGCGCCGCACCTGCCGGTTGCGCCCCTCGGAGATGGTGATGCGCAACCAGGCATCGGGTACCGATTTGCGAAACCGCACCGGCGGATCACGCGGCCACAGATCATCGGGCGGGTCCGCCTGCTCGACACGGGCGGGACGCGTTGGTCCGTCTTTGAGCGTGACACCACCACGCAGCGCTCCAAGCGCGCTCTCGTCTGGTGTCCCCTCCACCATCACCAGATAGGTCTTCTCCAGCTTGTATTTCGGGTTCGAGATCCGCGCCTGAAGCGGACCATGATCGGTGAGCACCATCAGCCCCTCGCTGTCGCGGTCGAGACGGCCGGCGGGGTAGAATCCCTTTTCATCGATAAACCCCGACAGGGTCGGACGCGGCGAGCCTTCGGTGCCCTTGTCGGTGAACTGCGACAGCACACCGTAAGGTTTGTTGAACAGAATGACGCGCGGAATACTCATGGCGCTTGCGGTGTCAGTAGGGTCACCCCCACGGCCGCAGCGCGCGCGAGATCCTGATCGAGCGACATCGGAATATATTCGCCGCGCCGCCACAGCTGGGCCAGATCATCGTAGTGGCGCGACAGAAAATGCCCCGATTGTCCCGTGGACGTGACAAAGACCGAACTGTCGGGATCGGCAAAATCATAGACACCCCGATAGCCTGCGCCGTGGACGTTGTGGAACGGGTCAGGATCGGTGCCCTTGGTGCGCCCGCGCATCAGCGTGTGGTCCCCGCCCGACGTGCTTTGGCGGATGTTCACGAAGTGGCGCAGCAGCGGGACCGAGCCAAGCACAGGATGATCATGCGTTGCCTGATGCGCATCGCCCCAGCGCAGAGATTCGAGCGCGGTGCCATAGTTGTCCGAAATCGTGAGCAGGGCATCATCGAGCGCCAGCCGCGCCATGTCGGCACAGGTCTCGACGGGGGCGGACTGGAACACGTCGCACCACGCCGATGCCCCGTCGATATTTCTGAAAACACGCTCGATGAACAGCGGCTCGACATGCTCGAACTCAGTCGCGAGCGGGCCCAGCTCGTCCTGGATCAGGCGTTCCTGCAAGGCGCGCAGCCATCTTGCGTAGATCAGCGGCTCGGGCATATGCTCGTTCATCTCGCCCGACCAGCCCGCCAGCAGCGCCAGCGCGCTTTGCCGCAACGCTTCGGGCGTGCCTGCAGGGGCGGCCTCGCCGGTGAACCACAGCTCGGCGCCGATCAGCGGCAACAGCGAACGGGCGGTAAAGCTCACAGTGTCCAGCTGCGCCTCGATAAAACTGTCGCGGGTATGGACCTGGCGGCCCTGCATCAGCCGCTGCCAGCGCTGTACGCGCTGGGTGTCGCCCCACAGAAACGAGATGTGATTGGGGAAAGCACGGTCAACCACTTTGTTGTTGGTATTCCCCAATATCCCGCCCTCTGGCGCCACAAAACCGGTATTGGCGGTGTAGGGTATCGTACCTTGCCAGCGGTTCGCCGCGATCCAGCCGGGGCTAGGCATGCGCCCCTGGCTTTGGTGCGCGGAATCACGTTTGGGCGCGGCGCCGATGGTTTTCAGAGCTATGTTTTCGCGGTCAACGAGGGTCAGGTTCTGAGAGGGGGCGATGTAATGCGCTGTCGCCTCGATCCCCTCGGCGATTGTCTTGGCGCGCATCAGATCCATCGCCGCCTGTAGCGTGGTGTCGCGCTGGCTCAGCAGGGTCCACGCGACCGAGGCGACATGCCCCGGCGGGGTGATCGCGGCCAGATTATAGTGGCTGCCGGGCAGCACGGGGCCATTGTCGGTCCAGCGCAGCGTGAGCGTTATCGGATCGCGGTCCTTAACCGTGATGATCGACGCGCGGGTGCGGAACCTTTTGAACCCGTCGGGCGTGCGATATTCCTCGCGGTTGGCGGGGTTCAATTCCTCGATATAAACGTCCTGATCATCCAGATAGGACGAGGTGATGCCCCAGCCCAAATCGGCAGAACGCCCGGTGAGCACCACGGGCACGCCCGGGATCGTCGCCCCGATGACGCCGCCGGTCTCAAGCTCGAGCCGGGCGAGATACCAGACCGTGGGTGCGGTAAACCCCAGATGCGGATCATTGGCCAGAAGCGTGCCCCCCGAGGCAGAGCGCGAAGGCGCTGCCGCCCATGCGTTCGACGCGCCGGCATGTGCGGTGCGTTTGAACGGCGACAGCGGGTGCTGTTGAAACGGTCGGGTCTCGGCAAAGCGCGGGGCGGCGGGAAACAGCTCCGCGTACCGAGGCAGGGCCGCCACTCCCGCGCCCGGCGCATCGGGCAGGATGTCGCGCAGCCGCGCCTCATCGGGCAACGCCAGCGAGACCCGCGCGCGGATGACTTCGGCGTCCAGATGTCCCGACAATTGCAGGCCCATCAACTTTATGATCGCGATGCTGTCGGCGGGCCGCCAGGGCGCCATCGGGGTGTTGAACAAGAACATCTCCGGCGCCCCGCGTCCCAGCGCCTCCGAGTTGATCTGGTCAAGCCGTGCGTTCACGCCCGCTGCATAGGCACGCAGCGCATCCTGTGTCGGCGCATCCAACGCCTCGAACGAGGCCACCGACAGCGCATAGATGTCGAACCGGCGCAAAAGCTGGTCTGTCTCAAGGGTGGCCGCGCCAAATATCTCCGACAGCCGCCCCTGTGCCGTGCGGCGCAGTGTGGTCATCTGCCACATCCGGTCCTGCGCATGGGCAAACCCGAGCCCGAAAAACACATCCGCATCGCGCGCGCCGAAAATATGCGGCACATTGGCGTTGTCGCGCACGATTTCCACGGGCCGTTCAAGATTGGGAACCTGAACTTCGGCGTTATATTCGGGCAGGGAGCGCGAAGCGAGCCAGTAGATAATGCTCACCGAGAAGACCCCGATCACCAGCAAGGCCGCGGTCAGTCGGATCAGCCAGCGAAAAACCAAAGCCATCAGATATTCCCTCAAAGTCGCCCGCCGCGGGAGTCGTCCCGCGGTTCGGCGTGATTGGTATATCCGCAGCAATAGCGCAACATTGAGATGAGGAAAAGCAGATGCGCCGCGCTCTTCTCGGTAGGATCAGGGAGCTGGGGGCCGATCGTTCAGGGAATGATACGCGTGTATTTGCTGCCCTCAAGCGTGGCCCCGATGCGCAGACCCGCGCGCCCGAACACCACCGCCAGAACCGGCGAAAATGTCGTTGTTGTATCGGCGTTGACGCTGTCACCAACGTCCGAGATCACATATTCGATATTCGCACCAGCCGCCCAACCGGGCGAGCGGCGGAAACTGGTCAATGCGTCATTCGTCATGAAAAACAGCACATGGGCGTATTGCTGGGCGCCGATTTGCAAACCACCCGTGGCTTTTGTCACAGAATAATAATCGACCGAGATGTTGTTGACCCGCAGCGCGCCGCGCCCGAAGGCCCCACCAAGGCCCAGACCCGCTTCGGTCACGAGCGGCATTACAAGGATACCGTTCGATTTATCTGCCAGGGCGCGGGTACCGGGAAAGCTGCGGTACATTTCCTCCAGCGTCCGGTCCACGCGTGCGTCGATTGTGCCGGCACCCTGCGAGCCTATGCCATTGCCGCAGGCGGCCAAAACGCCTGTCCCTGCCGCTGCGCCTATCGCAAACGCGCGGCGCGTAAAATTTCTCTGTGTCATGTGTATGCCTGTGATTTATGTCGCTGCTCTATTGCCGGTATAGTCCGGCTTGAGAACTACCATAGGCGGTATTTTGCGGATTGTCATGCGCGATGTTCAGCTGGGCGGAAATGTGCTGCGCTCCTTGCTTTTTCGCAGTTCGGTCAGTTGCCCCTCGCGCTGCGCGTCCAGTGTCTGATTATTGCGCCGTCTGATAAGCGGCGGCAGCAGCGCTGCGGCGGCAATCAGTGCCAAGAGAACACATTTCCAAATCATGCCCACGGGCGCGAGGGCAACGATAACGGCGCTCAGGATCGCCACGAAGTAGTAGTAAACCATCATCCGCTCTGACAAGATTTTCGACTGGTCTGTGGTCGATTGCGCCTTAGTGGTGGTGGAATGGAGGTCCATTTCGTTGGTCAATCTGCGCGCTCCTTACAGGGAAAGCGGTTTTTAGAAGCCTGCGGATGTATGCTTAGAGATTTATGCAAAGACAGTGTGACCTTGCAACAAACGCATTGCGCAAGGCTTCTGTCACCCCCGCAGCATCCTTGCCGCCGCAGGTGCAAAATACGTCAGGATTCCGTCACAGCCTGCGCGCTTGAACGCCATCAGGCTTTCCATCATCACGCGCTCCTCGTCGATCATGCCTGCCGCCGATGCCGCTTTGATCATGCTGTATTCACCCGAGACCTGATAGGCGAAGGTGGGGGCGCCGAACGCGTCTTTTACGCGGCGGCAAATATCGAGGTAAGGCAGGCCGGGTTTGACCATGACCATATCAGCGCCCTCCGCCAGATCACGCGCCACAAGGCGCAGCGCCTCGTCACTGTTGGCCGGATCCATCTGGTAGGTTTTCTTGTCCCCCGTCAAAGCACCTGACGCGCCCACAGCATCGCGGAACGGGCCGTAAAACGCGGAGGCGTATTTCGCCGCATAGCTCAGGATCATCACATCGCGGAAGCCTTCGGCCTCCAGCCCCGCACGGATCGCGCCGATGCGCCCGTCCATCATATCCGACGGCCCGATGATATCGGCGCCCGCGCGCGCCTGCTCGACCGCCATGCGCACCAGCGCTTCTACCGTTTCGTCGTTGATGATCTGGCCATCCACGACAAACCCGTCGTGGCCGTTGATGTTGTAGGTATCGAGGGCCACATCCGTCATCACCACCAGATCGGGCAGCACGTCCTTGATCGCGCGGATGGCGCGGTTCACGTGGTTGTCGGGATCCCATGCGCCGGCACAATCCTCCGTGCGCTCCTCCAGCCCGGTGTAGGGAAAGAGGCAAATCGCGCCCAGCCCCAGATCCCAGGCCTCCTGTGCGGCCTCGACGATTTTGTCGACCGATCGGCGCATCACGCCGGGCATGGAGGGGATTTCCTCTATGATCCCTTCGCCGCCGCGCACAAACACGGGCCAGATGAAATCGGCAGGCGACAGATGGTTTTCGCGCACCAATCCGCGGATCCCTTCGTTGCGGCGCACACGGCGCAGGCGGGTGGCGGGAAAGGGGGCTTGGATCGGCTGCATGGAAATCGTCCTTTGGTGCTGTGTCACGCAAAGCTGACATGTATTTTTGCGCGGCTCAAGAGGCGTCTGGGGGTGGAAATCGCCAGCCCGCGCCGCTATGACACGGGTGACGCGGCGAACGGGCATTGTTTTGGACTGGTACAGCACCTTATTTGAATTGATCGACATGCGCTCTTTCTCGAACCTGTGGTTCTGGATCGTGCTTGCCGTGGTGTGGTCGACGACCAGCCATTACGGCCTTGGCGTGCCGTTCGACATGGTGCTGAGGGCCAAGCGCCACGGCGGCCAGACCGAAACCGACCTTGGGGATCTGGTGCGGATCAACACGAACCGTTTGCTGTTTATCGCGCAGATGTCGGGGCTGTGGATCGCGGGATTTGCCTGCTTCTTTCTCACGATGCTGACATTGCTGGGGTTTGTCTATGGCAATGAATTCGCGCAGGCGCTGATCATGCTGGGGCTGCCGCTGTCGCTGGTGGGGCTTCTCAGCCTCTCGACAGCGCGCATTATTCAGGACGAGGGCAGCAGTGGCGAGCAGTTGCGCCGCCGCCTGATGCGCCACCGGTTGTACACCCAGATCATCGGGATGATCGCGATTTTCGTCACCGCCCTGTGGGGAATGTATCAGAACCTGAGCGTAGGTCCCTTTGGCGGTTGACATGCGCGGCCCGCGTGCCACATGACGCGTCGATGAAACCTGCCTCACATATCACGCTGTCCGGCGCGCCCGAAGGGTTTGACGCCACGCTCCTGCTGGCCGAACAGGCGAAATCCGGCGCGCCGATGATCCACGTCGCGCGCGATGACAAACGCATGGCCGCGATGCAGGAGGCGTTGCGGTTCTTTGCGCCTGACATGCCCGTGATCGTGTTTCCGGGGTGGGATTGTCTGCCCTACGACCGTGTCTCGCCCAATGCCGATATTTCCGCCACCCGCATGGCGACGCTGGCGGGGCTGGTCCACGGGATGCCGTCGCAGTTTATCTTGCTGACCACGCTCGGGGCTGCATCCCAGCGGATCCCGCCGCGCGACGTTCTGCGCACCGCCGCATGGAGCGCAACAGTGGGCAGCCGTGTCGATGAAAAGGCGCTGCGCGAATTTCTGGTACGCATGGGGTTTGTGCAAAGCCCCACGGTGATGGAGCCGGGCGATTATGCCGTGCGCGGTGGCATCATCGACATCTATCCGCCCGGTGATATGGGGCCGGTCCGGCTCGATCTGTTTGGCGATGTCCTTGATGGCGCGCGCCGCTTTGATCCCGCCACCCAGCGCACCACCGAAAAGCTTGATCTGGTGGAGCTTGCGCCCGTCTCCGAAGTCATCCTCGACGAGGCGGCGATTACGCGTTTCCGGCAAAACTACAGGATCGAGTTTGGTGCGGCGGGTACCGACGATCCGCTCTACGAGGCGATCTCGGCGGGGCGCAAGCATCAGGGCGCCGAGCATTGGCTGGCGTTTTATTACGAGACGCTGGAGACGCTGTTCGATTATCTGCCCAAGGCCACGGTGAGCCTTGATGACCAGATCACGGCGGCGCGGTTGTCGCGCTGGGATCAGGTGGCGGACCAATACGAGACGCGCAAGATTGCGATGGCCAACCGTATGAGGATGGACAGCGTGTATAAGCCCGCGCCTGCCAGCGGCCTCTACCTTGACGATGCCGCTTGGGAAGCTGCGATGGGGGACCGGCGCGTGCTGCAACTGGCGCCGCTGCCGCAGGCGACCGGGCCGGGTGTGCTGGATGCAGGCGGGCGGATCGGACGCAATTTCGCACCCGAGCGCCAGCAGGAATCCATCAGTCTTTTCGGCGCTTTGGCACGCCATATTAAGGCAAAGCTTGAAGATGGCTCTGTTCTGATCGCCAGCTATTCCGAGGGCGCGCGGGAGCGACTGACCGGCTTGATCGAAGAGGAGGGCCTGTCGGAAGCAATCCCCGTGCGCGATGCCACCCGCATCGGCAAGCGCGGCCTGCATCTGGCGGTCTGGGCGTTGGAGCACGGGTTCGAAGGGCGGCTGGACGACAAAAAGCTGACCGTTATTTCCGAGCAGGACGTTCTGGGCGACCGTCTGATCCGCCGACCCAAGCGCAAGCGCCGCGCGGAGAACTTCCTGAGCGAAGTCCAAAGTCTCACGCCCAATGATCTGGTGGTACATGTGGATCACGGGGTTGGCCGCTACCTGGGGATGGAGGTCATCACGGCACTGGGGGCCGCGCACGAGTGTCTGGTGCTGGAATATGCCGAAGCGTCAAAGCTGTACCTTCCCGTTGAAAACATTGAACTTCTCAGCCGCTATGGCCATGAAGAAGGTCTGCTGGACAAGCTGGGCGGCGGCGCGTGGCAGTCGAAAAAAGCGAAGCTCAAAGAGCGGATCCGCGAGATGGCGGACAAGCTTATCCGCATCGCGGCCGAGCGTGCGCTGCGCCGTGCGCCCGTGTTGGAGCCGCCGCCGGGCATGTGGGACGCGTTCTCCGCGCGTTTTCCCTATCAGGAGACCGACGACCAGTTGAGCGCAATCGGCGACGTGATCGACGATCTGACCAGTGGTAATCCCATGGACCGCTTGATCGTAGGCGACGTGGGCTTTGGCAAAACCGAAGTGGCGATGCGGGCTGCATTCGTTGCTGCAATGTCCGGCGTACAGGTGGCCGTTATCGCGCCCACCACGCTGCTGGCCCGCCAGCACTATAAATCTTTCGCCGAACGCTTTCGCGGGTTCCCCATCGAGGTGCGCCAGCTCAGCCGTTTCGTCACCGCCAAGGAGGCCACCGCCACGCGCGAGGGCATCACCAAAGGGACCGTCGATATTGTCATCGGAACCCACGCACTGCTGGCGAAATCGGTCAAGTTCAATGCGCTGGGGCTGCTGGTCATCGACGAGGAACAGCATTTCGGCGTTTCGCACAAGGAGCGGCTCAAATCCATGCGCACGGACGTGCATGTGCTGACACTGACCGCCACGCCGATCCCGCGCACGCTCCAGCTGAGCCTCACTGGTGTTCGCGATCTGAGCGTGATCGGCACGCCGCCCGTGGACCGCCTGAGCATCCGCACCTATGTCTCAGAATTCGACACTGTCACCCTGCGCGAAGCGCTGCTGCGCGAGCATTACCGCGGCGGGCAGTCGTTCTATGTGGTGCCACGGATCAGCGATCTGCCGGAGATCGAGGCCTTCCTGAAGGATCAGCTGCCCGAGCTTACCTATGTCGTGGCCCATGGCCAGATGGCAGCGGGCGAGCTTGATGACCGGATGAACGCGTTTTACGACGGCAGCTTTGACATCCTGCTCGCGACGACGATTGTAGAATCGGGCCTCGATATTCCGACGGCCAACACGATGATCATCCACCGCGCTGATATGTTCGGTCTGGCGCAGCTCTACCAGATCCGGGGCCGTGTGGGCCGCTCGAAAACCCGCGCCTACGCCTATCTGACGACCAAACCCCGCGCAAAACTCACTACGCTGGCTGAAAAACGTCTGCGGGTGATCGGCTCTCTCGATACGCTCGGCGCAGGCTTTGCGCTTGCGTCACAGGATATGGACATTCGCGGCGCGGGCAATCTGCTGGGCGAGGAACAGTCTGGCCAGATGCGTGATGTGGGCTTCGAGCTGTATCAATCCATGCTGGAAGACGCGATTGCCAAGATACGCTCGGGTGAGCTGGAGGGCGTGGTCGATAATGACGGGCAATGGGCGCCGCAGATCAATCTTGGCGTGCCTGTGCTGATACCCGAGGCATTTGTCCCCGATCTCGACGTGCGTCTTGGCCTCTACCGCCGTTTGTCGGAGCTGACCAAAAAGGTCGAGTTGGAAGGTTTTGCCGCCGAGTTGATCGACCGTTTCGGGACGCTGCCGAAAGAGGTGAACACGCTGATGCTGGTGGTTCGGATCAAGGCGATGTGCAAACGCGCGGGGATATCCAAGCTTGATGGCGGACCGAAAGGGGCCACCATCCAGTTTCACAATGATAAATTCGCCTCGCCCGAAGGGCTGGTCGAGTTCATCAACGACCAGCGCGGATTGGCCAAGGTGAAAGACAACAAAATCGTCGTGCGCCGCGATTGGGGGACCGATACCGACAAGATCAAAGGCGCATTCGCCATCGCCCGCGATCTGGCCGAACATGTGGTCGCCAAGGAAAAGGCGGCGAAAAAGGCGAAAGCCTAGGCCACCTCGGCGCTGTTGGCGTAGCGCGCCATGCGCCGCATGCACAAAAAGCTCGCCGCCGCCAGGCAGAGCACGGAGGTCACGAGCATTCCCTCGTGGCCATTGAACATTGCGCCGATGGGCCCCGAAATCGCAACCGCTCCTACCGTGGAGATTGCCCCGATGACCGAAGCGGCCATGCCTGCGATATGGCCCATGTGTTCCAACGCAAGGGCGTTGAGATTGCCAAAGCTCAGACCCGTCTGAAAGAAGATGCTGGTCAGCCAGAAGACAAAGAAATAAAAGCCGTAAATCCCGCTGCCCAGATCCAGGATGACAAACAGACCTGACAGCACAATCTGGACCACCAACGCGGTCGTCACCAGCCGCCACATGCCAAAACGCACTACCAGCAGCGCGTTCAGCAAGCTTGCCGAGCCTGCGGCCAAAGCGATGAAAAAGAACCAGTAGGGAAACTCATCCGCGCGGTCATAGACGGTGTCATAGATCGGCTGCACGAGCATGATCGTCAAAAACAGCATTGCCGAGATAAACATCAGCGCAAGGATCGACAGACGCGCGACCGGATGCGACAACACTTCGACCGCGGCATGGCGCATCAGACCAAGACGCATCGGTCTGCGACGCTCGATTGGGAGTGTTTCCGGCAATCGCAGCATCATCCAGACTGAATAAATCGTGGCGAAAGCGATGAAGGCCCCAAAAATCCCCCGCCATCCTGCGACCGCCATGATGGCAGACCCCAACAGCGGTGCGACCGCCGGCACTAGGACAAAGATCATCATGATGACTGACAGGATCTGCGCCATCTGGCGGCCTGCAAATCTGTCGCGTACGATGGCGTTGGAAATGACGCGCGGCCCCGACGCGCCCAACCCCTGAAGCACCCGCCCGACCAGTACCATTTCCAGTGATTGGCTGATCCAGACAATCGCGGCGCCCGCGATAAACAGGATGCTGGCCACCAGAATGACCCGCTTGCGTCCGAAGGCATCCGACAGCGGACCGGTAAAGAACGTCCCGATGCCCATCCCCAGCAGGAAAGTACTGACGATCAGCGGTGCGCTCTCGGGCCGCAGCGGCGAAAGCTCTGCTCCGATCATCGGCAAGGCGGGCAACATCGCGTCGATGGAAAAAGCGACCGCTGACAGCATCATCGCAAGAAGCGCCACAAATTCGGTGCGGCCCATGGCAAAAGGGGGTGGGGTGGGAATCAAGCAATGCTCCGTTGGGCGTGGGCACCAGATACCCGATACCAACAGTTGCTTAACCTGCGGTTGAAGGTCTGACAATTCAAAACGGATATTTTATCGCAAAATCATCGCGATGCCGAATTCTTATGCTGTTCTTTTCATCTCTGCGCCGACAGCGGTGCTTCCGCCGATGATACTGGCGCGCGGGAGATAGACGACCTGAGTGATATCCTCAAAATGATCAAACTGCCCCGTCACATCATCACCCATGGCAAAAACCGAGACATTGTAATTGATGATATCGGTGTATTTCTGCTCGAGATCCCGTTCGGCAATGACGCGGCTAACGAAACGGCAACTTTTCAACATGCTGCGGCGCTGTGCATAGGGTCTGATGGTGGGTAGCCCTATCTTTTCCGCATAGGCATCGGTCGAACAGCCCACGATCACCTCGCTGCCCAGTTTCGACAGGCGGTGCAGCAGACGGGCGTGACCCTGATGGAATAAATCGAACGCGCCATAGGTCAGCACGACACGGGACGACATAGCGGTTAACATAAGGCTTGCCCTTCTCAATGTACCAGACCCCGCGCGGATACACGGGTTGAGCGGGTGCTGACGGATTGGCTGCGCTGATATTGGAAAGGGCTGCGCCCGTTCAAGGGCACCTGCCTGATCACTGCCTGCTCACCTGCTCAAAGGTATTTTATACGTTGAGGCTTTTTGCCCCTTGCCTGCGAGACTAGGCGACAGCAGCGCTGCCGCCTAGTATATTTCCCCCAAGCTGCGAATATGCTTGCGCATTTGCAACATCAGCCCTGTGCGGCTGTGACTTCCGCGATCACCTTCGCCCACAACTCGGGCGGCTGCGCGCCCGGCACGGCATGTTTGCCGCCAACGATAAAGGTGGGCACCGAACTGATGCCCATGGCGCGGCTGTGCGCGTCGCGGTCGCGGATTTCCTGCATGTCCGCATCCGTCGCCAACAGCCGGCCCACCACCGAGGCGTCCATTTCGATGCTGTCGGCGATATCGGTTAGCACCTCCAGATCGCCAATATCGCGGGTATCAACAAAGTAGGCTTTGAACAGCGCCGAAACAGCGGCGGTCTGGCGCCCCTCGATGCCAGCCCAATGAATGAGCCGGTGCGCGTTGAGCGTGTTCGGCGTCCGCTCCATCCCCTCGAAGTTGATCTTGAGGCCCGCGTTTGACGCATGCTCCACCACCGGCGCATAGGCTTTGACCGCGCCTTCCTTGCCACCGAACTTGCCCTCAAGATAGGCGCGGCGGTCCATACCGACCTCGGGCATGTCTGGGTTGAGCTGGAAAGGGTGCCATTCAATCAAAAACGGATGGTCCGGTGCGGCGGCCAGCGCGCGGTCCAGATGGGCCTTTCCGATATAGCACCAGGGGCAGATCGGATCTGACATAATATCAAGCTTGACGGGATCGGTCATGAAGAGGCCTCGAATTGCTGGCGAAGTCGCGCGCGCAGGATCTTGCCGTTCGCTCCCATCGGGAGGGCGGGCAAATGGATGAACAGGCGCGGCTGTTTGTACCGCGCCAGATTTTCTTCGGCATACAGCCGCAGGGCTGCGTCGTCCAGTGGGGCAGGTCCGGTGTAGAAGGCGGCAATCACAGTTACATCCTGCTTTACCCTGACTTCGGCCACACCCACGGCACTGATCCCCTCAAGCCGCGCAAGGCAGGCCTCAACCTCGACAGGTGAGACGCGAAAGCCCCCGGCGTTCATCATATCGTCGTTGCGGCCCAGATAGGTGATCTGGAAATCGGCATCCATACAGCCCTGATCACCGGTCAAAAACCAGTCACCGCGCATTTTTGCAGCCGTCTCGTCGGGCGCACCCAGATAGCCGAGCATGAGGCCAGGATCACTGCGGTGCACCGCAATGGTGCCTTCCTCGCCGATGTCCACTGGCCCCTGCGCGCCCAGCAGCGCGATATGGCGCCCCTGTTGCGGACGGCCCAGCACGTCGGCGCCCGTGGGCTGGTCGGGCGAGGCTGAAATGAAGGTTGAGCATTCGGACATGCCGTAAGCCTCATAGACGCGCGTACCGGTCGCGGCTTCCCAGCGGGCGCGGGTCGCGGGCGGCAGCTTTTCACCCGCGCTCAGCCCGTGACGCAATGCGGGCATGGCTGCAATCTCACCTTGGTTGAGGAGCTGGCGGTAAACCCCCGGCGCCGCTGCGAAAATACTCGCCTTGTGATCCGCGATCAGCGTCGGCAGATCTGTGGCGGCAGTGCCCTGAGCCGGAATGAGTGCGGTCGCGCCCACGGTCCACGGATCCATCAGCCCCGTGCCCAGCGTATAGGTCCAGTTGAACGCGCCCGCGTGCAGCATCCGGTCCTGCGCGCCCAGCCCGTACCACCCCTGAAACATCATCTGTCGTGCCCAGATGGCGCGGTGCGCGTGAACCACTGCACGCGGTTGGCCAGAAGTGCCGGAGGTATAGATGATGTATCCCGGCCGCTCGGGATCGCCCATATGCCAGTCGGCGGGCGGCATATGGCGCAGCGCCCGCAGCGCGTCCAGCGACATGACGCGCGGATCATCCGGGCAGGCAACATCGGGATCGCGCAGGATCAGCGCGGGGTTCAGGGTGGCGATCATCGCCGCCACGTCGCCCGCGGTCAGCGCCGCGGCGGTCGGCACAGGCACCAGCCCTGCGGCCAGCGCACCCAGATAGGCCAGCGGGAAATCCACCGTATTGCCCAGCCGCATCAGGACGCGGTCCCCGGGCACCAGCCCCGCACGCAGCAGGCCAGTGGCCGTGCCACGCACCGCCGCTGTGAGATCGCCGTAGGTCCAGTCTTGTTCACCCAAAACCGACAGGGCAGTCTTGGCAGGGCAAGCGGCACCGCGCGCCAGCACATAGGCGGCCATGTTGAACGGCACAGGGCAGGGCGGCGGCGCGCCATTGTAGAAAACCGATTGCATCACAAAGCGCTAGCGCGCGCGTGCGTGCGTTGCAAGGCCATGTGTGAGGCCCTATAGAAGACGGCATGACACAAGAAGCCGCCAAATCCATGATCCAGATTGCCCGTGAGGACGGGGCCGCCCATACGGTGCCGCCCGTCGATCTGGGCGCGCGGGTGCGCGAATTGCGCAAGGCGCGCGGCTGGACGCTGGAGCAGGCGGCATCGCAGGCGGGGCTGGCCCGTTCGACCCTGTCAAAGATCGAAAACGCCCAGATGTCACCCACCTATGACGCGCTGAAAAAGCTCGCGGTAGGGCTGGAAATCTCGGTGCCACAGCTGTTTACGCCGCCCGCAGCGGGGCAAATCAATGGCCGCATGGCGGTGACCAAATCGGGCGAGGGCACGGCGCAGGCCACCACCACATACGAGCACGAACTGCTGGCCGACACCTTGCGCAAGAAAAATATGCTGCCCTACCGCGCCCGGATTCGCGCGCGCCAGATGGAGGAATTCGACGGTTGGGTGCGCCATGATGGTGAGGAATTCCTCTATGTGCTGACTGGCGTGATCAAACTGTTTACGGAATTCTACGAACCGATCGAGATGCGGCGCGGCGACAGCGCGTATTATGACGCGACCATGGGCCATAACGTCATATCCGTAAGCGATGACGACGCCACGATCCTTTGGGTGACCTCCCTGACATAGCGTGCATACGCCCGGAGCAGGCTCATTCTTCCCACCACCACACTTCGGGCATCCACTGTGATCCGTCGCCGTAGATCGGCAGGGTTTCCGGATATTTCATCTGCCGGACATGGGCGATGCGCCCTTCGGTATAGGACCAGAAGGGGATCACGAAACGCTCGGCGGTCAGAATCCGGTCCAGCGCGCGGGTGGCAGCGATGAACTCGGCACTGTCACGCGCGCCCAGCATCGCGGAAATCATAGAATCAATTGCAGGATTGCGCGCGCCCATCAGATTACGCGATCCCGGCAGATCGGCCGCCTCGCTGCCCCAATAGAGCTTTTGTTCGTTGCCGGGACTAAGCGACATCGAGCGGCGAAAGGTGGTGATGTCGAAATCGAAATCGCCGGTGCGGGAAAAATACTGTGCGTCGTCAACAGTTTCGATGTCCGCATCAATGCCCAGCCGCTCCAGCGCACGCAGGTACAACTCGGCGATGGCAACGTCTTCGGTGCTGCCCTTGGCCACGAGGATGGTAAAGCGAACGGGTGTGCCGTCACCCCGCCGCATCGTGCCGTCCTGCACCATATATCCCGCCGCCTCGAACTGATTCATGGCGGCGCGAATGCCCGCGCGGTTGCGCGCCGACCCGTCAGACACTGGCAACGTGTAGCCGTCAAGCGCGCCAGCGGGCAGGGTATCCTGATAGGGCGTCAATAGCTCGGCCACCCGGCCTGTGGCGGGGCCATCCTGCTTGCCCAGAACGGAATTCGAGAAGTAAGAGGTGATGCGCGGCTGCGCGCCACCCGTCAGCGTGTCGTTGATGAACTCGAAATTGAAGGCATGGATCAGCGCATCGCGCACCCGCCAGTCGTCGAAAGGCGCGCGGCGTGTGTTCATGACGAAACCGGTCATGCCGGACGGCTTTTGGTGCGGGATCACCGATTTTACGATATCGCCACGCGTGATAGCGGGGAAATCATACTGGCTTTGCCACGTCTGCGCATTGAATTCCCGCACCGCCGAGATCTCGCCCGCTTTGAAAGCCTCGAATAACACACTGGAATCTCCGTAAAAATCCAGTTTGATGCTGTCGTAATTATGGGTGCCCGCGCGAAACGCGATATCCGCGCCCCAGTAATCGGGATTGCGCGACAGCTGCACGAAACGCCCCGGCTCATACGCTGTGACGGTATAGGGGCCGGATCCCAGAGGGATTTCCTGCACAGGTGCGTTGGCGAAATCCCGGCCTTCCCACTGAGCTTTGGACAGGATCGGCCGCAGCCCCGCCAGCAGCGCCAGCTCGCGGTTCTCGGTGTTGAACGTGATGCGCACCGACCGCTCGCCCGTCTGCTCAATCCGCTCGATCTGCGCGGCAAGGCTCAGATAGCGCGGATGCCCTTGCGTGCCGAGCAATTCAAAGCTGAAAATGACATCCTCGACGCCCAGCGGACTGCCGTCGGAGAACGTCGTGCCGGGGTGTAGGGTAAATTCGACCCAAGTGCGCTCCGCGTCCGTCTCTACGGTCTCGGCCAGCAGACCGTAGAGCGTGAAGGGCTCGTCCCACGAGCGCCCGAGCAGCGTCTCATGGGTGAAAAACGGCAATTGCCAGGGCGACGTGCCTTTGAGAACGAAAGGATTGAGGGTGTCGTAGCCGCCGGTGTTGCCCAAAACGATGCTGCCACCTTTGGGCGCATCGGCGTTGACATAGGGCAGGGCGGTGTATCCTTCGAGCAGGGCCGGATCACCGTACATTGCGATCGCATGGGTCGGCTCTGCCTGCGCGGCGATTCCCCAGAGAATCAGTGAAGAGACGGCCACAAGGCCCCGTAGCTTTGGGAAATTATCTAAAGCCATTTTCGAAACAATCCTGCACTGCCCTTTTTTTATTACCTAAACCTCTAACGAGGTCTTAAGTCCGGCGCAAACTTTTAGCTTGGCGTTTGGCACGTAATTCCGTATACAGGTGTCACTGCTCGATAGGTTTCTTGCCTGTATGAAACCTGCCTCAATAACTTGACGCCCGCCTTGTGCGGGCGTTTTTTTTTGGCAGCGGCCAGTTTTCTCCCCGGTCGCGGAACGCGAGGCGGGGTTTGTCCGTTTCCATTCCCGTCGTGCCACGCCATAACGGGCACAGGTTTAATTTCAGGAGAACACACGATGGCTCTTACCTATGATCTGAGCGGCAAGACCGCTGTCATTACCGGCTCCAACTCCGGCATCGGTCTGGGCATCGCCCAGCAACTGGCACAGGCGGGAGCCAATGTCGTGCTCAATTCCTTTACAGACCGCAAAGAGGATCACGCGCTGGCTGAGGAAATCGCCAATGTCACCGGCGTGACCGCGCGGTATATCAAGGCGGATATGTCAAAGGGTGACGAATGTCGCAAGCTGATCGAGGAGGCAGGCGCCTGCGATATCCTGATCAACAACGCGGGCATCCAGCATGTTGCCGCGATTGACAAGTTCCCCACCGATAAATGGGACGCGATCATCGCGATCAATCTCAGCTCTGCGTTTCATACCACAGCGATGGCGCTGCCGATGATGCGCAAGGCGGGCTGGGGTCGGATCATCAACATCTCATCGGCGCACGGTCTGACGGCATCGCCCTACAAATCCGCCTATATAGCGGCCAAGCACGGGATTGTTGGCCTGACCAAAACCACCGCACTCGAGACCGCCGAAGAGCCGATCACCGCCAATGCGATCTGTCCGGGCTATGTCCTGTCCCCGCTGGTCGAGAGCCAGATCCCCGACACGATGAAGGAATACGACATGAGCCGCGAGGACGTGATCCGCGATGTCATGCTCAAGCGCCAGCCCAGCAAGGAGTTCGCAACGGTGGAACAGCTGGGCGGCACGGCGGCCTTCCTGTGCTCGGCTGCGGCGGACCAGATCACCGGCACCACCATCAGCGTCGATGGCGGCTGGACCGCACTTTAACCGCGACCCGAAGGACACACCCTATGGCCAAGACCAAAAAGATCAATCTTGCCCTTCAGGGCGGCGGCGCGCATGGCGCTTTCACCTGGGGGGTGCTCGACCGACTTCTGCAAGAGGACGGTCTGGAAATCGCGGGTATTTCAGGCACTTCTGCGGGGGCGCTGAATGGTGCCGCGCTCAAGGCGGGCATGATCAGCGGTGGCCGTCAGGGCGCGCGCGACAATCTGGAATGGCTGTGGATGCAGGTCGCAGGCGTTACCGACCTACGGATGGGCGACTGGATGGCGCCCTTTGGCCTTCAGACCCTCAGCAAGCAAATCGGGTTCAGTCCCGCCTATCTGCTGGGCGATGCAGTCACGCGCGTTGTATCGCCCTATGGTTATGGCCCGCTGTACCAGAATCCGCTCAGCGATATTGTGGCAAAGTTCGATTACGATCGGGTCTGCAACGCGCACGAGCCGCTGTTTTTCGTGGGCGCCACGCGGGTGCGCAACGGCAAGATCCGCATTTTTGAGGGTGACGAGATTGGCCCCGACGCGCTCATGGCCTCTGCCTGCCTGCCCACCGTGTTTCAGGCCGTCGAAATGTTCGACAAGACCACCGACCGGATCGAGGCGTTCTGGGACGGTGGCTTTACCGGAAATCCGGCGCTGTTTCCGCTTTTCAACGAAAAGCTGCCCGAGGATATCGTGATCATCAACATCAATCCGCTGGAGCGTGACGAGATCCCCGTAACTCCGCAGGATATCCAGAACCGGATCAACGAGATCAGCTTTAACTCAAGCCTGCTGCGCGAATTGCGCGCGATCGAGTTTGTGCAGCGCCTGATCGACGAGGGAACGCTGAGTTCCAACAGGATGCGGCGGGTGCGGATCCATATGATCGCCGATGATGTGTTGATGGCAAAACTGTCTGCGGCGACCAAAATGGTGGCCAACCCCCATGTGATATCGCAATTGAAAGAGGCGGGGATCACTGCCGCCGAGGCTTTTCTGCGTGACGACGTCGACAACATCGGCACCCGCAGCAGCGTCGATCTGCGCGCGATGTTCGCCTAAGACTGCTTGGTCAAATCGGCGATCGGCGGGGCGCCATTCTCCAGCGCTTTAGCATTTGGATAAACCAGACCCGCCGAGATCACCAGTTTCGCCGCGTCCTCGACCGTCATGGACAATTCGATCACGTCGCTTTTGGGCACAAATAACAGGAAACCCGATGTAGGGTTGGGCGTGGTCGGCAGAAATATCGACATCAATTCACCCGGCGGGCCCGCTTTGGTCGCAATCTCGCCCTTCGCGGCGGTCGAGATAAAGCCGATGGCCCATATTCCTTTGCGCGGATATTCAATCAGGCAAGCGGTCTCGAAGCTGCGCTCGTTCTGGGCAAAGAGAGTCTCGGATATCTGCTTGATCCCTGAATAGATCGAGCGCACGACCGGCGTCCGCTCCACCAGACTTTCTGCGAAACGGATAAACGAGCGGCCAATGATCCCCTTGGCCAGCCAGCCGACAAAAACCGTGAAGATCAGGAAAATGATAACCCCGATGCCGCGCACGTTGATCTGCGATAGCGGATCGAGGCCCAGCAGATCCTGGATCAGACGGTCGGGATGATATCTAATCGGCACCAGCGGCAGCACAAAACCGTCGATCCAGCCGACGACGCTCCAGATGAGCCAGATGGTCAGGCCGACGGGCGCGATCACCACCAGACCAGTCAGGAAATTACCCCGAAAACGGCCAAGAAATCCGCGTTTAGTCGGCTGAACGGGATCAGGATCGAAAGGCGTGTTCATGGTAACTTTTGTATCCGGTGTGTCGTCTGTCTGACGATAAGGCTATGCGGTGAGACGCCCAGCCACAATGGGCTGCGACACGCTTATCTAAAGGTTCTTGCGTAATTCACAGGCAATTTGCGCCGCGAGCTGTGCATTGTTGCGCACTAATGCGATATTCGCCTCCAGAGAACGACCTTCGGTGAGCTCGAAGATACGCTGTAGCAAATAGGGGGTGACCCCTTTGCCGCTGATGCCCGCACGTGTGGCATCGGCCTGTGCGGTGGCGATGATCGGGGCCAATTCGCTGGCGGGGATCTCGGCGGCTTGCGGGATCGGATTGGCCACCAGCTGCCCGCCCGGAAGGCCCAGCGCACCGCGCATCCGGTGTGCCGCAGCGATCTGCGCCGGACCATCCATGCGCAGCGGCGCCTTCAGCTTTGATCCGCGCGACCAGAAGGCGGGAAAGGCATCCTGTCCGTAGGCGATGACGGGCACCCCTTGGGTCTCCAGCACTTCGAGCGTTTTGGCGACATCGAGGATCGCTTTGGCACCGGCAGCGACTACGGTCACGGACGTTTGGGCCAGCTCCATCAGATCAGCGGAGATGTCAAAGCTGTCCTCCGCCCCCTTGTGTACACCGCCGATCCCGCCGGTGGCGAAAACCTCGATCCCCGCCAGCCGCGCTGCAATCATCGTGGCCGCGACGGTGGTCGCACCCGTGCCCCCCGTCGCGATGCAGGCGGCCATATCGGCGCGGCTCAGCTTGGCCACACCTTTGGCCTGCGCCAGCGTGCTGAGCTGGTCGTCGTCCAGACCGATGTGCAGCGTACCATCCAGCACGGCGATGGTCGCGGGTACAGCGCCTGCATTGCGGATATCCTGCTCGACCTGCCGGGCCACTTCGATGTTTTGCGGATAGGGCATGCCGTGGGTGATGATGGTGCTTTCCAGCGCCACGATGGCCGCACCCGAAGCGCGCGCGGCTGCAACCTCGGCAGAGTAGGTCTTGGGGATCATATGGTCGTTTCTCCTGCAACATAAAGGGCGGCGGCCTGAAGTGCCGCGTCCAAGGCATCATCCGTTTTCAATCCGCGCAATTCAGCGGCGATATGAGCGGCCATAAAGGTATCGCCCGCACCTGTCACCCGGGTCACGGACACCGGCGGCGGGGTAAGGGTGGCGACCTGGGCGGGGGTGGCGGCGGTCGTCGGGTTACCGCCGTCGGTCACAATCGCCCGCGCCGCTCCACGGGCCAACAGCGCCTCCGCCGCCTCCGCCGAGCTGTGAAACTCCTTTTGGCACAGCAGTGCCGCTTCTTCGAGGTTCACATAAAGCGTGCCGCGCCCCGATTGCAAAAACGGCGACAGCCGCTGCGCCTTACCGGGCGAGGCCGGCGCGATGCGCAGATCGGCCTGCGCCAGTAGCTGATCGGTGGCGATAAAGGCCAGCAGATCAAGCGTCAAGTTCCCATCTAGCGCCACAGCGCCCCTGTAGGGTTTCGAAAGCTTATGAAGCGGCATCAATATCTTATCGCCCGCAGCTTCCAAAGAATGGGCATCGGCAATCGCCGCGATCAAGCCGTTCGCCGCCTCGATCGCCATATATTGGTCGGTGGGCAGATCATCGGAGCGGTAGATCATATCGGTCTGCAACCCGCGCAAGATACAGGCCGCAATCAGCGCCTCACCCTCCACATCGCGGCCCACCGAACTGAGCAGAGCAGGCGCCAGGCCAAAGCGGCGCAGGGCCATCGCGATATTGAGCGCGACACCGCCCGGCACGCGGGCGATGCGGCCCGGACGGTCGGCGCCCAGCGGCATCGCGACACCGGCGCGCCCGATCACGTCCCACAGCACGGAGCCGATACACAGGATTTCTGGCAGTTTTTTCATAGCAGGGTTTTGACGCCCCCGCGCGCGCTGCGCAAGCCGATTGCGCAGCACATAGCGGCTTTAGCGCGCGGGCACCGCGAAAGTAAGCGACGCCCAGAGTGTCTCCCAGACCGGCCCATCCGCGACCGTCGTGGCCCCCGCAACCTCGCGCAGGACCACAGCGTCGAGAAGATACTCCATACCGGCGCTGACAGGGATCGCGGCATGGCCCTTTTCGTCGGTCCGGGTGATGGTCACGCTCACTGCATCATCGGCATCCCGGACATAAATCTCGATCTGCGCATCGGTGCGCGGCGCGCCCTCATAGAGTAAAGCCACATCAAGTGTACCGTCAAAATCCGCCGCATACGGGTTGTCGAGAGCGACAAACTCCGTCACCAGCCCCAGTTCGCGGTCAGACCCTTCGCCGGTGCCGACAGCCACAAGGGATTTCGAATGGCGGGTGTAGGTCTCGGTAAAGCCTTCCTTTTCCCAGCCACGCGCGGTGTGAATCGCCTCCGCTTGGCTGAAATCTTTGTGCGCAACGAACGACATGAATTTTGGCCACTCGGTATAGGTGACGGTCGCGGGAGGCGCCTCGTGGGCGAGGATCATAAGGCCATCCACGCCCGGTGCGGTCAGTTGGATCGCGGGGCGGTCGCCCATACGACCCGTAATCGGAGCGGTCTCACTCCCAATCGTCACGTCAAGCCGGGTGTTCCGGCGCTCGGAAAACGGCTGCGGTGTGCCCTCGAACAACTCGCCATTGCGCAGGTCGGCGGCGAGGGGTTGGTCACTTTGCACTTGAAACTCCTGTGGTTCTATCCAGAATTCATGGGCAGAGGCCATGGGCACCCCAAACAGCCAGATACCCGGCAGGGCAGCCATGATCGGAAAAAAACAGGTAGATTTCATGAAGCGGTTTTTCCTTTTACTCCTCCCGAAACTGGCATTGGTGCTGGCCTTGTCAAGCAATGCAGCACAGGCACACGAAGTTGTGCCCACAGTCGCCGATCTGACCGTCGCCGAAGGCACGACCGAGATGGCCCTGCGGATCAATCTGGAGGCTTTTCTGGCCGGTGTCGATCTGGACATGATCGAGGACACGGACGCGGCGCCGCAGGCCGCCGATTATGATGCGTTGCGGGCATTGTCTGCCAAGGAGCTTGCCGTGCGGGCGCCCGATCTTTTGGCGCAGTGGAACACGCTGCCGCTGCTGAGCGTCGAGGGCACACCCGTCATTTTAGAAAGCGTCGATCTTCTGGTGCCGACGGGCGTGAACCCCGACCTGCCGCGGATCGCGGAGTGGACGATTGCCGGCGAAACGCCAGAGGGGGCGACCATCACCGTGACGTGGCCCGAGGGCGGCGGGGATCTGGTGATACGCCAGCTGGGCGTCGATGCGCCCTTTACCGGTCTGATTGCAGGCGGCGACAGCAGCCCCGCCATATCGCTGGGCGGTGGCGATCAGCTGGGCGGTTGGCAGACCTTCACAAGTTATATTCCGGTGGGTTTCGATCACATTCTGCCCAAGGGTCTGGATCATATCCTCTTTGTCTTGGGGCTGTTTTTTCTGTCCATGCGGCTCGGGCCGCTGATCTGGCAGGTCTCGGCCTTTACGCTGGCCCATACCGTCACGCTGGCGCTCGGCGCATTGGGGCTTGTCAGCATCCCCGGAAGCATTGTCGAGCCGCTGATCGCAGCCTCGATCGTCTATGTCGCCGTCGAGAATATCTTTGCTCGGGGGCTGACGAAATGGCGTCCTTTCGTGATCTTCGGGTTCGGGCTGCTCCACGGCTTGGGCTTTGCCTCTGTACTGGCCGAGTTTGGACTGCCCGAGGATCAGTTTGTGCCGGCTCTGATCGGGTTCAACGTGGGCGTCGAGGTGGGGCAACTCGCCGTGATCGCCATGGCGTTCGTTCTGCTTTGGCTGGCTGTGCTTGCGGCACGTCGCGCGCGGCTAACGGGCGAGGAGGAACTGGTGACAGAGTATCCTGTCATGTTCCGCGCAGTGTCGATGACCGGATCAATGATGATCGCGATCATCGGGGTCTGGTGGGTGATCGAGCGGACGCTGCTTTAGCGCGTTGCCGCCCAAAGAGTGGTGAGGGCAGCGGCGGGATCATCGCTGCCCCAGATCTCGTCACCGATGCCGAAGAAGTCGGTCATCGGCGCCAGCTTGGCGATCATTTCCGCGTCAAGCTGGCCTTCAGCGACACAAGGAACCTCGATCACCTCCGACCACCACTGGAACATTTCCGCCTCGGCGATCTCGCCGTCATAAAGGGCGGTCTGGCGCACGGGGCCAAAGGCCACGTAATCCGCGCCAGCCTCGCCCGCGCTCATCCCGTCATGACGCGATCCGCCGCAGAAACTTCCCACGATGGCATCGGACCCCAGCACCTTGCGCGCGTGGCGCACGGAGCGGGCGGCATCGGACAGATGCACCCCATCAAGGCCCAGACGCTCGGCCAAAAGCGTATGGTCCGCAATCACCAACGCCACGTCGCGCGCATCCGTCACCGCGCGCAGCGTATCGGCGGCGCGCGACAGCTTGTCCTCGTCCTTGCTCGCCAATGCCAACCGCACACAGGCTGCGGCATGGGTATCGAGCACGGATGCCAGTGTATCGGCAAAGGTGGCCAGATCCATCTCGGACGGGGTGATGAGGTAGAGTTGCGGTTGCTCGGGGGCGTTTGACATCTGGGCGGTCCTTTGCTGCGTGGCTGTGGCAATAGCCCAACTCGGGCGCGGATGGAAACGCTATTGCGCGCGCCACATCATATTGGCAAGGGCAGGGCGGTGGGATAACAGGACGGCATGACAGTAGAAAATCCCACCGCCCCGGCGTTTGTCCTTGTGCGCCCGCAGATGGGCGAAAACATCGGGGCCGCCGCCCGCGCGATGCTTAATTTCGGGCTGGATCACATGCGCATCGTCGCGCCGCGCGACGGCTGGCCCAATCCGGCGGCTGTGGCGATGGCATCGGGTGCGGGGCGTGTGCTGGATGCCGCGCGCCTGTCGCCCGATCTGCCGCACGCGCTAGCCGATTGCAGCTTTGTCTTTGCTACAACCGCGCGGGACCGCGATCTGAGCAAACCGGTCTATACGCCCGAGGCGGCGATGGAATTGGCGGCGCAAAAGATCGCGCAGGGCGAGCGGGTAGCGGTTCTGTTCGGTCCCGAGCGGGCGGGACTGGAGAACGAAGATATAGCGCGCGCCAATGCGATCATCTCGGTGCCGGTGAACCCGGAGTTCGCGTCGCTCAACCTTGCGCAATGCGTTCTGTTGACGGGCTATGAATGGATGCGGCGCCACAGCACGCAGGCACCGGTGGTACAAGAGCTTGCAGGCTCCGACTGGGCACCCCAGGCCGAGGTCGAGCATTTGGCGAAACACTACGAGGAGCGGATGGAGCAGGCAGGCTTTTTCTATCCCGAGCACAAGGCCGCCTCGATGAAGGTCAATCTGCGTAATATGTGGAGCCGGATGCCGCTGACGCGTGCCGATGTGCAGATCCTGCACGGCACCTTGCGGCAGATGGTCCGCTGGAAGGAACGCGGCTAGACCTGACCCCGCCAAAGGATTAGGTCACAAGACGATATTACGATGGAGGATAGCATGGCCACCAACCGCAAATTGTTCGAAGAAGTGGGCTCAGATACGGCAAAGCCTGTCGCGACCAAAGGGGTGATCGACAAGGGCCGCACGGGCGCACGCACGTCGATCCGCAACTGGCTGTTGTCATTGTTCGCGCTGGTGTTTTTGATGATCCTTGTGGGCGGCGCCACGCGCCTGACCGACAGCGGCCTCAGCATCACTGAATGGCGACCACTCACCGGGTCGATCCCACCGCTCAACGCCGCCGACTGGGCGTCGGAGTTTGCGAAATATCAAGAGATCGACCAGTTTCGCCTGCAACACGCCTGGATGACGCTGGCGGATTTCAAGACGATCTATTGGTGGGAATGGGGCCACCGTCAACTGGGCCGCGTGATCGGTGCGGTCTGGGCCATCGGGTTTTTCTGGTTCCTGCTGCGCGGTCAGATCCCCACCGGCTGGACGCCGCGTTTGCTGCTGTTGGGCGCGCTTGGCGGGATGCAGGGGGCGATCGGCTGGTGGATGGTCTCCTCCGGTGTGACCTCCGGCACCTCGGTCGTGACAGTGGCCAGCACGCGTCTGGCCACGCATCTCGGGCTGGCCTTTATCATCATGGGGCTGATCACGTGGTTTGCCCTGAGCCTCAGCCGCCCCGAGCGCGATCTGATGCAGGCGCGCCGCGCCAAGGAGGGCAAACTATATGGTCTGTCCACTGGCCTGCTGCACCTGACGTTTCTGCAAATCCTCATCGGTGCGCTAGTGGCGGGCATTGACGCGGGCCGCACCTATACCGACTGGCCGCTCATGGCAGGCCAGTTCTTTCCGCCGCAGGCATTTGTGTTGGAGCCCCTGTGGATGAATTTCATCGACAATCCCGGTCTGGTGCAATTCATCCACCGCATGACTGGCTATTTGCTGTTCGCTTTCGCCATCGTCGTCTGGTTGCGCGGGCGTAAATCGGCGCATGAAAAAACCCAGAGGGCGTTCAATTATGCCTTTATCGCGATCACGGCGCAGGTTGTGCTGGGCATCGCCACCGTCATGGTCGCCGCGATCATGCCCGTCGCACTTGCCCACCAGGGCCTTGCCGTGCTGTGTTTCGTGCTCATCCTGCGCGCGCGGCATCTGACGCTTTATCCCATCGCAACATCGCTCAGAGGAGCCCGCGCATGACTGCCTATACTGATCTGATGGCGTTCACCCGTGACACTCAGGCGCTGGCGCAGGTGGCAGGAAGGCTCGGCTGGGATCAGGAAACGGTGATGCCACGCGGGGCCGCCCCGCAGCGGGCCGAGGAGATGGCCGCGATGGAGAGTGTGCTGCACGCGCGCCGGATTGATCCGCGCGTGGGCGACTGGCTGGCCGCGATCGAGGACAGCACGCTCGATACGGTGGGGCAGGCCAACATGCGCCACATCCGCCGCAGCTTTGAGCGGACCAGCAAGGTGCCTGCCGCTCTGGCGACGCGGCTGGCCAAACTCACCTCCGCCTCGCAGGGCATCTGGGCCGAAGCGCGCGCGGCGGATGATTTCAGCGCCTTCGCGCCCACACTGGCCGAGGTTATCATGCTCAAGCGTGAAGAAGGTCAGGCGCTGGCGGCGGGCGGCGATGTTTATGACGCGATGCTGGAGGATTACGAACCGGGCACGACCGGGGCAGATCTGGCCGCGATGTTCGGTGCCATGCGGCCCGTCCTGTCGGAGTTGCGCGCCGCGATCCGCGACGCGGCGCCCGTGCCGAAACTGGAGGGCACCTTTGACGAGGGCGCGCAGATGAAACTGACGCGGCTGCTTGCGAAAACCTTTGGCTATGACATGTCGCGGGGCCGTGTGGATAAGGCGGTGCATCCTTTCTCCAGCGGCTCGGGCCTTGATGTGCGCATCACCACCCGCACCAACGAGGCGGATCCGTTCAACTGTTTCTATTCGACGATTCACGAGGTCGGCCACGCCGCCTACGAGCAGAACATCGACACAGATCACCTGCTGACCCCGCTGGGCAGCGGTGCGTCGATGGGCGTGCATGAAAGCCAGAGCCGGATCTACGAAAACCAGATCGGACGCAGCCGCGCCTTCACAGGATGGCTGTTTGGTCAGATGAAAGACGCCTTCGGCGATTTTGGCGTGCCAGATGCTGAAACGTTCTATGCGATCGTGAACCGCGTGGGTGACGGGTTTATCCGAACCGAAGCCGATGAGTTGCAATACAATCTGCATGTCCTGTTGCGCTTTGATCTGGAGCGGGCGCTGATGTCCGGTGATTTGCAAGTCAGCGAGCTTGAAGGCGCATGGAACGACCGATTTGAGGCAGATTTTGGATTTGCCGTGGATAAACCCTCGAACGGGGTGTTGCAGGATGTCCATTGGCCCGTCGGTCTGTTCGGATATTTCCCGACCTACAGTCTGGGAAATGTTTATGCCGGCTGTCTCAACGAGGCGATGCGCAAGGCTCTGCCGGATCTCGACAAGGCGCTAGAGCAGGGCGATACCAGTCCTGCGACGCAATGGCTGCACCAGAATCTACAGACCCACGGCGGTCTTTTTGCGCCGCGCGACACAATCGAGCAGGCCACAGGCAAAGCGCCATCCGAAGAGCCGATTCTAAACTACCTCAAGAAAAAGTTTGGTGAAATTTACCAAATTTGACGGGTGCAGCCGCTTAAATTCCGCCAGACTGTTACGCATAAAACAGGTTAAAACGCTTGCGCTCCGCTGTGTCGTGCAAAAAAGTCACATCAAACGCCGCCAGAGTGACGTACAGGCAATGTTTGGCCTAAAAATGGGGCAAGTTTCGCTTTTTTGGGGCAAACAGCGGGCGTTTTGTATTTCAATCTAGACTGGTTTCATGTTCTAAGGCCACTAAGACGTAGTTCGTCGTCTTTTGGATTTTTAAAAGGAAAGCATCATGAAACAGTTTTTCGCAGTCTTGAGCGTCATCGCGGTAAGCGGAATGTCGGTCAGCGGAGCATGGGCACAGAGCGTCAGCACCACACAGAGTTCCACCGGGGGAACGACCGGTAACCCGGATTATCCTCTGGAAGTAACTGGAACAGATGGTCTGATCTATCAGTGCGAAGCAGATATCGTACAGTTGGCAGATGGTAACGATGCACGTACTTGCATCCGCCCTACCGACACCGCAGGCTCGGTTTTTGAGAATGCAACACCGCTGCAACAAGCCGGTGCAGCAGTCGGCATTATTGTCGTCGGTGCGGCACTTGCAAACAGCAGCAGCAGCAGCTCCACAACCACAACAAACTAAGACCTAAATCTTAGTATTGAAAAAAAGAGCCGCTTCTTTCGAAGCGGCTCTTTTTGTATCAGGTGTCCAGCTGGGGTGTTACTCAGTATCGACAGCTTCGCCAGCGTCGTCCTCGTCGGATTGCTCTGCAATCCAGGCAACGGAAACGACCACTTCATTCTTGCCCGTGTTGAAGACCTTCACCCCACCGGCCGAGCGTGAGCGGAAAGATATACCTTCTACCGGAACGCGAATCGATTGGCCTTTGGATGTGGCAAGCATGATCTGGTCGTCCATCTCGACGGGGAAGGACGCCACGATCTCACCACCGCGCATGGCTTTGTCCATCGCGGTCACACCCATGCCTCCACGCCCTCGCAGAGGATAGTCGTGGCTCGAGCTGAGCTTGCCCGCGCCGCCCGCAGTGATGGTGAGGATCAGGTTCTCCGCCGCCGACATTTCGACATAGCGCTCGTTCGAGAAGTTCGGATCGGCCGGCGCCTCTTCATCGTCTTCCGATGCTTCATCGGCCAGACCCGCCATCGCGCGGCGCATCTTGAGGTATGCTGTGCGCTCCTCTGAGGCAGCGTCGAAGTGACGAATGATCGACATCGACACAACCTTGTCTTCGCCCAACAGTTTGATGCCCCGCACTCCGATTGAATTACGGCTGTTGAACACGCGCACGTCCGTCGCCCGGAAACGGATCGCGCGGCCCGAATTTGTCACCAGCATCACATCGTCGTCATGGCTGGCAATGCGGGCGTTGATCAGGGTGACACCAGCGTTTTCTTCGTCAAACTTCATCGCGATTTTGCCGTTGCGCATGACGTTGGTGAAGTCAGACAGCTTGTTGCGGCGCACCGTGCCTGCGGATGTGGCAAAGACCACTTGCAGATCGTCCCAGTCCTTCTCGTCGCGGTCGACCGGCATGATCGCTGCGATTGAGACACCCACCGGGATGGGCAGGATGTTGACGATGGCCTTACCTTTGGAGGTGCGTCCCCCCTGCGGCAGACGCCATGTCTTGAGCTTGTAGACCATGCCATCCGTGGTGAAGAACAGCAGTTGCGTATGCGTATTGGCCACGAAAAGGGTGGTGACCACATCCTCTTCTTTGGTGGCCATGCCCGACACACCCTTGCCGCCGCGGCGCTGGCTGCGGAAATCGGCCAGAGGTGTGCGTTTGATATAACCGCCGGAGGTGACGGTCACGACCATATCCTCCCGCTCGATCAGGTCTTCGTCGTCCATGTCACCGGACCAGTCGACAATCTCGGTGCGGCGTGGCACGGCGAACAGATCGCGCGTCTCTGCCAGCTCGTCACGAATGATGGTCATTATGCGGTCACGGCTGCCCAGAATTTCGAGGTATTCCTTGATCTTGGCCGCCAGTTCTTCCAGCTCGGTGGTAACCTCGTTCACCCCGATCTGTGTGAGGCGCTGGAGTCGCAGCTCAAGGATCGCGCGGGCTTGGGTTTCCGACAGGTTATACGTGCCATCGTCGTTGGCGGTATGCGTGGGATCGTCGATCAGCGCGATATACTGTAGGATCGACTCCGCAGGCCAGCGGCGCGTCATCAGCTTGTCGCGCGCCTCGGCGGCATCGGCGGAGGAGCGGATCGTGGCGACAATCTCGTCGATGTTGGTGACGGCCACGGCCAGACCGCACAGGATATGCGACCGCTCGCGCGCCTTACGCAGCAGATGCGCGGTGCGGCGGGCAACGACCTCCTCGCGGAAGTCGATGAAGCAGGTGAGGAAGCGGCGCAGCGTCAGCGTCTCGGGACGGCCGCCATTCAGCGCCAGCATGTTACAGCCGAAATACGTCTGCATCGGGGTAAAGCGGAACAGCTGGTTCATCACCACTTCCGCTGTCGCGTCGCGCTTCAGCTCGACCACGACGCGCACACCGTTGCGGTCGCTTTCGTCCTGCACATGGGCGATGCCTTCGATCTTCTTGTCACGGGCGGCCTCGGCGATCCGCTCGATCATGGTGGCCTTATTCACCTGATAGGGGATCTCGTCGATGACGATGGCCCAGCGGTCTTTGCGGATCTCCTCAATGCGCGTCTTCGAACGCACGATGACGGAGCCGCGCCCCTCAAGGTAGGCTTTGCGCGCCCCCGACCGGCCCAGCATTATGCCGCCCGTCGGGAAATCGGGGCCGGGTACATAGTCGATCAGGTCTTCGGACGTCAGATCAGGATTTTCGATCAGCGCCAGACAGGCGTCGATCACTTCGCCTAGATTATGCGGCGGGATATTCGTCGCCATACCGACAGCGATACCGCCCGCACCATTGACCAGCATATTGGGAAAGCGGGCGGGCAGCACGGTGGGTTCGCGGTCTTTGCCGTCATAGTTGTCCTGAAAATCGACGGTTTCCTTGTCGATATCGGCCAACAGATAGGCCGCAGGTTTGTCCATGCGCACCTCGGTATAGCGCATCGCGGCGGCATTATCGCCGTCCATCGAGCCGAAGTTGCCCTGACCGTCGAGCAGCGGCAGCGACATCGAGAAATCCTGCGCCATGCGCACCAGCGCGTCGTAGATCGCGCTATCGCCGTGCGGGTGGTATTTGCCCATCACGTCACCCACGGCACGGGCTGATTTGCGGTAAGGTTTGTCGTGCGTATTGCCGGCCTCGTGCATGGCGTAAAGTATCCGCCGGTGGACGGGTTTCAGGCCATCCCGCAAATCGGGAATGGCGCGGCTGACGATGACCGACATGGCATAATCGAGATAGCTCGTGCGCATCTCATGCTCGATGGTGACCGTAGGCCCATCGTACACGGGCCGTGCGGGCAGGTTTTCGTCTGCGTTTTCAGGGGTTTCCGGCGTATCGGTCAATCTCTGTCCCAGCTTTGCTGATGTGCTCTATATCTTGCGTCCGACTATAGCGTGAAGCCCATATGAGGTTCAATCCCGCCCGTCACCTGATGCGGCGTAGCCACCTGATAATATGACTAAAGTTCTGACAAATATAGGTATTTAGTTAAATTTGCAATGCTGTTATCCCGTATCGCTCATACTGCATCACGGTCGCCTGACGCCACGTTTCTTCCCTTGGCGCAATCGGGCGGTTAAGCTGTGTGAGAATAGTTCAGAAAGATCCCCTCATGCAGCGTCTGTTGACCGATCAAAAAACAATCACCACAACCCGTCTGGAGGAGGTCGCGACCACTGATTTGCGTCCCGGTGAGGCGCGGCTGAGGCTGGAGAGCTTTGCGCTAACTGCGAACAATGTGACCTACGCCGCCTCCGGCTTTGCGATCGGGTACTGGCAGTTTTTTCCCACGGATATCGACGGGCAGGGTCTGGTGCCCGTTTGGGGCACGGCAGAAGTGGTGGAGAGCACCGCGGCGGATCTGGCCGTGGGCACGCGCCTTTACGGTTTCTATCCGATGGCCGAGGAGCTGGTGATCGCGCCGCAGCCGGACGGGCACGGCGGATTTGTCGATGCAGCAGCCCACCGCGCCGAGTTACCTGCCGTTTACAACCGCTACACGCCCGTACGCAGCGGTGCCGACGACGATCATATGCGCGCGCTGTTGCAGCCCCTGCTGGCGACGTCTTACCTGCTCTACGATTGGCTGATGGACAACGCTTGTTTTGGGGTAAGCCAGATCATCATCGGCAGTGCATCGTCCAAAACGGGCCTTGGTCTGTGCAAATATCTGGCGGAACCTGCAAAGCGGGCCTACCGGATCATCGGGCTTACCTCGACGCGCAACCGCGCCTTTGTCGAAGGCCTTGGCGCCTGTGACTTGGTCCTGACCTATGACGAAATTGCGCAGCTGCCTGCGCAGCCTTCGGTCTATATCGATATGTCGGGCAATGCGGAGGTCAAGCGCGCGGTGCACAGCACGCTCGGCGCCCATCTCAAACATTCGGCAGCCGTGGGCATCAGCCATTGGGACCAATTCCAGCCGCAGATTAAGGTGGAGGGGGTCAAGCCGCAATTCTTTTTCGCCCCGGCGCAGATCGCCAAGCGGCGCGAGGAGTGGGGGCCGGGGGTGATGGAAAAGCAGATTACCCAAGCGTGGAAGCGGCTGGCGGCGGATGCGGGCAGCTGGCTCGACCTGCGTGTGCATGACGGGATCGGGCAGGCGCAGGCGGTCTTTGGCGCACTGGCGGATGGCAGTGCAAAGCCGCGCGATGGGCACATCATCCGGCTATAGAACCTCTCAGGCGGAGCAGCTGGCTCCGCCCAGCACGCAAAACTTGGCGCAGTGGGGGTGGTTCAGGGCGACATCGCGCTCGGCCTCCTCCAGCGTTTCCCCCAGCTCGAAGTCGGAGGAGTAGGGCAGCAGCGTGCACGCCAGCACCGCCAGCTTGTCCGCGCCGCGCCGCTTTACCACCATCCGCGAGGAGGCACACATCACCGCATCGGGCGATTTGTCCAGTATCCCCCAGCAGGCGGTGGTGATTTCGGGCACTTCCACGCTCTCGTCCATTTCAGGGAAAAGCACAGTCATGCCGGTATCTTGCGCGTCGATATTAAAGCTGTGCTCGGCGTAGAAGGCAGCATAGCCCGCGCGGCTGTCGGCATCCGTATCCTCAAACACAGACCGGCCGGCGACCGCCATGGTAAAGCTGTTGTCGCGCAGCCATTCCATGCCGGTGATCGTCTTGTCAAAAGCACCCGCACCGCGCTCTGCGTCATGCAGATCGCGGCGGTAGTGATCGACCGAAATGCGCAACGTCAGCTTGCCCGGATAGGCCGCGTGGAGTCGCAACAGCCCCTCGCGCATCGTCTTGCGCATCATCGGCTGCATGGCATTGGTCAGGATCAGCACATCGTAGCCACGACCTAGCGCAGCTTCGGTCATCTCGATCATCTGCGGGTTCATGAATGGCTCACCGCCGGTAAAGGCGATCTCCCGCACACCCCAGTCGCGCGCCTCAAGCTGGTCAAGATAGCCGCGCACCTCATCGGCAGTGATGTAGACCAGCGCGTCGTTTGTCGGACTGGAGAGAATATAGCAGTTGGCACATTCGATATTGCATAGCGTTCCGGTGTTAAACCACAGGGTTTGCGGATCGCTCAACGCCACGGTTGCGCGAGGCTCGCCTTTGGCGATCGTGTGGGGGTCTTGAAACTTCCCCTCATTTGCCACTGAAATATCTTTCATGCCTGCCTCTCCCGCTTGCATCATCCGATCCTTAAGGGGGGTAGATCATCCAGCAAGCCCTGAAAAGAACAGATCAGAGAATGCACAGGCTTGTGATCGTTTGAAATTGCGGTATGGTCGCAAAATGTTTGCGCTAACATGTAATTTGGTGTTCCGGATTATTTCATTTAGCGCGCTGGCGTGGTTGACTGTCGATTGTGTGCCACACCGCACTCCAGTATGTCGCCACGAAAAGGCGCACCCGACAAAGGCAAATTCTATGGCTTCACGCGTTATCCCGGTCGATCTGTTTGATCTGGTGATCTTTGGCGGCACCGGTGATCTGGCGCGTCGCAAGATCCTGCCGGGGTTGTTTCGCCGCTTTTGCGCGGGGCAGATGCCGCCACAGGCGCGGGTCATCGGGGCAGCGCGGCAGTCGCTCGATGCGAATGGATACCGCGAAATTGTGCGCGAGGCGATTGTCGAATTTGGGGGCAGTGGCCCCTTCGAGCCCGCACAGATCAACGACTTTCTGGCCCGGATCGAGTATGTCGCCATTGATGCCTTGGGCGAGGGCGGCTGGCCCGAATTGCAGAAACTGATGCAGGCGACGGACCGCGTTGAGGCTTATTATTTTTCGGTTGCTCCAACACTGTTCGGCGAAATCGCAGAGCGCTTGCAAAAATGGGGTATGGCGGATGCGGACGCCCGCATCGTGGTCGAAAAGCCGTTTGGCCGCGATCTGGAGACCGCGCGCGCGCTCAACAGAACCCTCGCCACCTATTTCAACGAGGACCAGATTTACCGGATCGACCATTATCTGGGCAAGGAGACGGTGCAAAATCTCATGGCGGTGCGTTTCGGCAATATGTTGTTTGAGCCGCTGTGGAACAGCCAGTATGTCGATCATATCCAGATCACGGTCGCCGAAACCGTGGGCGTCGGAGGGCGCGGCGATTATTACGACAACGCCGGCGCGATGCGCGATATGGTACAGAACCACCTGATGCAGCTGTTGTGCCTGATCGCGATGGAGCCGCCCGCGCGGTTCGCCCCCGATGCCGTGCGCGACGAAAAGCTCAAGGTGATCCGCGCGCTCGATCCAGTCGCCGAGTATCATATCGTGCGTGGGCAATATCAGGAAAATCCCGAAGCCCCCGAGGCATGCCCGAGCTACCGCACCGAAGTGGGAAATCCGCGCTCGCGCAGTGAATCTTTCATCGCCTTGCGCACCCAGATCAGCAACTGGCGGTGGGCGGGCACACCGTTTTACCTGCGCACCGGAAAACGCATGGCCGCACGCTCCTCCGAGATCACGGTGGTGTTCAAGGATACCCCGCACAGCATCTTTGCCGAAGATGCAGGCCGCCACCGCAACGTGCTGTCGATCCGCCTGCAACCCAACGAAGGGATCACTCTGGGCGTGACGATCAAGGAGCCGGGGCCGGGTGGTATGCGTCTCATTGACGTGCCATTGGACATGTCGTTTGCCGAAACGCTGGACCCCGAGGATACCGATCACGTTGACGCCTACGAGCGGTTGATCATGGATGTGATCCGGGGCAACCAGACACTGTTCATGCGCGGCGACGAGGTTGAGGCCGCATGGGCCTGGACCGACCCGATTATCGAGGGGTGGGAGGCCCGCAATGACGTGCCAAAACCCTATGATCATGGCAGCATCGGCCCAACGGATGCTGCCCAGTTGATGCGCCGCGACGGGCGCGAATGGCGTAAGGTGACTGAATGAACTTGATCGAATACCCAGACCGCGACACCCAGACCCGGTCGCTGGCCGACACGCTTGCGACAGCGCTGGCGACCGCGCTGTCGCAAAAGCCGCGGGTGACATTCGCCGTGCCGGGCGGCACCACGCCGGGCCCGGTTTTCGAGGCGCTCAGCACTTGTGATCTTGAGTGGAGCAGGGTGCATGTGCTGCTCACGGACGAGCGCTGGGTGCCCGAAACCGACGCTGCGTCAAATGCTGCGTTGATCCGCACGCGGCTGCTGACCGACAAGGCAGCGTCGGCGCCGTTCACGCCCTATTACAGGTCGGACAGCCAGATTGAAGCGGCAGCCAGCGCATTGTCGGAGGCCCTAGCGCCCCAGCTTCCAATCGACGTTTTGTTGCTGGGCATGGGAGCGGATATGCACACGGCATCGCTGTTTCCGGAGGCGCCCGGATTGCGGGCAGCGCTGTCGCCGGATGCCCCGATGTTCCTGCCCGTCCACGTCGCAGGGCAGGCTAACGCGCGTCTGACGCTGAGCGCACCCGCACTGCAATCCGCGCGCGCCATCCATCTGCTGATCACTGGCGCCGAAAAACGCAACGCCGTGATGCAGGCTTCCTCCCGCACCACGGCGCGGGCGCCCGTAAATTGCATATTGCCACAATCCACGGTCCACTGGAGCGCATGATGAATCCTTGGGAAACCCTCGCACGCCAGCGCAAGGAGATGGAGAATCGCAAGATCGCCGATCTGTTCGACGATCCGGCCCGCGCGCGGGCCTTTTCCGCTCAGGCGGGGGATTTGTATTTCGATTTCTCCAAAACCAACATCGACGCGCGCAGCCTCGGGACCCTGCTCCACCTCGCCCGCGCATCCGGGGTAGCGGCGCAGCGCGACGCGATGATGGGTGGAGCGCCGATCAACACGACCGAAGAACGTGCCGTGCTGCATACGGCTTTGCGCAATCTGGACGGCGGTCCGGTAGAGGTGGCGGGGCATGATGTCATGCCATTCGTCCACGAGACCCTTGCGGCGATGCGGGCCTTCGCGACGCGCGTGCGCAGTGGTACCATCACAGATGTCGTGAACATCGGGATCGGTGGATCGGATCTGGGACCCGCCATGGCCACACGCGCGCTCGGGCCTTACCACGACGGACCGCGCTGTCATTTCGTCTCCAACGTGGATGCGGCCGATGTTGCAGATACCCTGCGCGGGCTGGATGCGCGCACGACGCTGGTGATCGTCGCCTCAAAAACCTTCACCACAGTAGAGACGCTGACCAACGCCCGCACCGCGCGGGCCTGGATGCTGGAGAATGGCGGCGATCCCCGTGCGCAATTCGCAGCCATCAGTACGGCACCTGATACCACCAGTGCTTTCGGGATCGACCCCGCCCAGGTTTTCGCCTTCAAAGATTGGGTGGGGGGGCGATACTCGGTCTGGGGGCCGGTGGGGCTGTCGCTGATGATCGCCATCGGGCCGCAGGCGTTCGATGCATTTTTGCGCGGCGCCCAAGATATGGACAGGCACTTCCAAGCTGCGGAATTGGCTGAAAACCTTCCGGTTCTGCTGGCGCTGGTGGGGATCTGGCACACCCAGATTTGCGACTATCCCACCCGTGCGGTGCTGCCGTATGACCACCGCCTGACCTTGCTGCCCAGCTATTTGCAACAGCTCGAAATGGAATCCAACGGCAAATCCGTGCTGCACGACGGCGCGCCCAGCACGCGGCCCACGGGCCCGGTGGTCTGGGGGGCGGCGGGTACCAATGGTCAGCACGCCTTCTACCAACTGTTGCATCAGGGCACCGGTGTCGTACCTTGTGAGTTTCTGCTGGCGGCACAGGGTCACGAGCCGGATCTGGCGCATCACCACGTTCTGCTCATCGCCAATTGCCTCGCCCAGTCAAAAGCGTTGATGCTGGGCCGCAGTCTGGAAGAAGCGCTGGCGATCGCTGCGAAACAGGGCTTTGAGGGAGACGCGCTGCAACGGCAGGCGCGTCACCGCGTCTTTCCCGGCAACCGGCCCTCGACGACGCTTCTGTATCCGCAGCTTGACCCGTTCACCCTTGGCCAGATTATTGCGCTCTATGAGCACCGCGTTTTCGTCGAGGGGGTCATCCTCGGGATCAACCCGTTCGATCAATGGGGGGTGGAGCTGGGCAAAGAGCTCGCGACCTCGCTGCAACCTGTGATCGAGGGCACGGCAGATGCGCGCGGCGAGGACGGATCCACGACTGCACTGGTGGATTTCATTCACCGGCATAGCGGTTAGAAAACGCACTGAGCGGATGGCAGACAAGCGTGATGTCAGAGGGCTGGAGCGGGTAACGAACTCCGTAAGCTAGTATCTACCAGTATCATTCCGTATCAATTCCCCTTTATAATATGGCGATTTACGATAAGTCTTGTATCATGCACCCTCATGCTGTACCGCTTAATAACA
>Ga0306910_1000074_pt1 | contig 68888 bp, 57 predicted proteins | sample AntRauMFilla2698_FD_190438 | JGI IMG/M metagenome (GOLD analysis project Ga0306910, IMG submission 190438) | Saline lake microbial communities from Rauer Islands, Antarctica - Metagenome Filla 2 #698 (v2) (version 2) | ecosystem: Environmental > Aquatic > Non-marine Saline and Alkaline > Saline ... | reverse complement strand
AGGCAGGCACCATTCCGCCCTGGACTGGCGGTCTGACTTCAGACGATGCTCCTTCCGGCTACAAGGGCAGCGGTCAACACCACATTAACCCGTTTCCGGATGATGAGGTGCTGTTCACGATCAACGCCAATAATGCCGAGCAATATGACGAGTACCTGACTGACGGCCTCCGTGCCATGCTGGACGCTTACCCCACTAGCTTCAATCTGCCTGTTTATAAGAGCCGCCGTACCCACGCGGTGCCTGACTGGGTTGCCGAAAACACCAGAGATAATGCGACAAGTGCCGAGGTTGTGGGACGGGGCGAGGGCATTGACGGTGCCTTCGGTGGGTATCCTTTTCCGATTCTGCATGGCAACAATGAGCAAAAAGCCTGGCAGGTTATCTGGAATCACCTGACGCGCTGGCGGGGTGTGTCTGTCACGCGGCGCTCGAGTGAGGTTGCGGTGCAAACCGACGGCGATTTCGGCCTGGTGACGTCTCAGCAGGAAGCTTTTTTCAACTATTACAATCCGGAGGGCAGTGAAGAAGACCTGGATAATGTGATCTTCTACTACCTGTCGTTCACCCAGTCGCCGCCGCGACTTGCAGGTGGCGCGATTCTGATTCACGAGACGTTGAACCAGATCATCAACCCGCGTAACGGCTGGGGCTATAATGCCGGGCAGCGTCGTGTCCGCCGGGCGCCTAACCTGGGCTATGACTCGCCAATCGCGGCAGCCGATAACCTGCGCACCGCGGATGACACTGACGTCTTTAACGGTGCCCTGGACCGCTACAACTGGAATTACGAAGGCATGAGAGAAATCTACGTGCCTTACAACAATTATCTCATTGGTGAGAAGGGCGTACCCTACTCGGAAATTCTCGGCACATCTCACCTGAATCCCGAGTTTACCCGTTGGGAACTGCATCGGGTGCACGTAGTCGAAGCGAATCTCAAAGATGGCGAGCGTCATATCTACGGGAAACGCCGTTTTTATGTGGATGCTGACAGCTGGAATACGTTGCTGCTGGATCAATACGACGGCCGCGGTGCGTTGTGGCGGGTCACCATGGGTCTGGCCAAGAATTATTACGAGCTTCCGGGGGTGTGGACTACACTGGACGCATATCACGACTTGCAGGCGCGTCGTTACCATGTTCTCGGGCTTGATTCAGAAGAGCCGTCAACGCGGGAATTCACGAATGATGTGCCAAATCTCCGGTATTTCTCGCCGGCGTCACTCCGCCGCAGGAGTGTTCGTTAACGGCGACCGAATCCGGAAATCATAACATCGTAAAGCGCCATAGACTGTGGGCGGAACAGACACCGGTGGTCGCCAGACCACCGGTTTAGCTTTGCCCGTCGCAGGCTCACAGGCGGCTCAAACTGACATTGTTCAACACAATATATAGGCAATCTGAATGGCTAAAAGATTGATGCGCAACACGCTGGGAGCGGCCTGCTTTGGTCTTTCCATGACAATGGCGGCCCCAACGGTGTTGGCGCTCGCGGACATTATTGAAACCCCTTCGAGGCCCACGCTTCTCGCGCCGGAAAACCTGCTGAATGATGCAGACCGTGCGGGGCAAAGGATCGTGGCGGCCGGTGAGCGCGGCCATATCATTTTTTCCGACGACAGCGGAGAAACCTGGGTGCAGAGCCAGGTGCCGGTTTCGTTGACGTTGACCGGTATTGATTTCGGAAGCGAGACTCACGGCTGGGCTGTTGGCCATAGTGGTGTCGTTCTCGCAACCGAGAACGCCGGTGAGTCATGGGATCTGCAACTGACGGGCGTTGATGCCGCTAAGCTGGCGATAGAGACGCGCAAAGAAGAGATCGAAGCCATGGAAGCGCGAATCGAGGAAGCTCCTGAAGAAGAATTGGACGATCTTGAGTGGGCGCTTGACGATCTCATTTTTTCGCTCGAAAACATGGAGGCGGATCTCGACATTGGCCCGGTAAACCCGTTTCTGGACGTCTGGTTCGAAAACGAGACTCACGGGTTTGTTGTGGGCGCTTACGGTATGTTTCTTCGCACAACGGATGGCGGTGAAACCTGGCGTGATTGGGGGGTCAATCTCGATAACCCCAGAAGCTTTCACCTGAACAGCATTACCCGGATAACCGGCGGGGGGCTCGTGGTTGCAGGTGAGGCCGGCCAGATCTTTGTATCCGCCGATAATGGAGACACCTGGGAGACACGGGAAAGCCCCTATGAGGGTTCCCTGTTCGGTGCTTTGGGTACTGGCAACGCTAACGAAATCCTGGTCTTCGGTCTTCGTGGCAATACCTTCAAATCAACCGACTTTGGCAGATCCTGGACAGTCGTGCCCAATGAGGGCGGAACAACGCTGAACAACGGCGCTGTTGCGGAAGACGGGCGTATCACGCTGGTCGGCAACAGCGGTGCGGTCCTGATGAGCAGCGATGGTGGTGAGAGTTTCAGCCCTTATTTCCGCAATGATCGGGAAGGGGTGATGGATGTTGTGCCGTTATCCGGCACGGATCTCCTGATCCTGGGCGAGGGTGGCGTGAAATTCACCAATGCCCGCGGCCAGAACCCACAATAACGCCCTGATGCGGCACCAACAGAACGAATTTAGAGGGGGTTTTTAATGTCAGACCCGAAGCATGACAAGGGCGAACATTACATCACCACACCGAACGCGGAGCCGTTCCTTGAGCGGCTGATTTTTAACAATCGCGCCATCATTCTGATCGCGTTCCTGTTCTTGACGCTGTTTCTTGGTTACAACGCCACCAAAATCCAGCCGGACGCCAGTTTCGAACGGATGATTCCACTGGAACATCCCTACATCGTGAACATGCTCGAGCACCGGAATGACCTGGAAAACCTGGGCAACTTTGTCCGGATTGCGGTGGAGGTCGAAGAAGGCGATATCTTTACCGACGAGTATATGGAAACCCTGAAGCAGATCACCGACGAGGTTTTCTATCTGAACGGGGTTGATCGTTCCGGGCTTAAATCCCTCTGGACATCCAACGTCCGCTGGGTCGAAGTCACCGAGCAGGGCTTTCAGGGCGGAACGGTTATTCCTGACAATTACGATGGATCCCGTGACAGCCTTGAAAAGCTTCGCCAGAACGTACTCCGGTCCAACGAGGTCGGTCGTCTGGTCTCGGATAATTTCCGTTCTACCATCGTGTACGCGCCGCTTTACGAGAACAATCCGGAAACCGGAGCGCCACTGGATTACGGTGAATTTTCGCGACAGCTGGAAGAAAAGATCCGTGATAAGTACGAAGGTCAGAACCCGAAAATCGACATTCACATTGTCGGCTTCGCCAAAAAAGTGGGTGACCTGATTGAGGGTATCGGCTCTATTGCCTGGTTTGCTGGTATCACCATCCTTCTGACGACGTTGCTTCTGTTCGGATATTCGCGCTCTATTACCGGAACTCTGGTGCCAGTATTTACGTCTATCGTGGCGGTTTTCCTTCAGTTGGGCACGCTGCGACTGCTGGGCTATGGGCTGGATCCCTACTCAGTGCTGGTGCCTTTCCTGGTATTCGCGATCGGTATCAGCCACGGCGTTCAGATTGTTAACGCGATGGCTGTGGAGGCGGCGAAAGGGTTTGACCCGGTCACCGCGGCGCGGTTGGCGTTCCGGGCTCTGTATATTCCGGGCATGCTGGCGCTGATCTCCGATGCGTTTGGTTTCCTGACTCTGGTCTTTATCGAGATCGATGTTATTCGCGACCTGGCGGTGGCAGCGGGTATCGGTGTGGCCTTCGTCATTCTGACCAACCTGGTCCTGCACGTTCTGATCATGTCTTATGTCGGCATTTCCAAAGGCGGTATCCGGCATGTCCAGAACCATACCGAGAAGCATGACCGCAAGTGGCGGATCATGTCTTACTTCGCGCACCCCGGTGTGGCACCGATTTCACTGCTGATCGCGGTGATCGGCCTAGGGCTCGGCATGTACTTCAAGCAGGATCTGAAAGTAGGTGATCTGGACCAGGGTGCACCCGAACTCAGGGCGGATTCCCGGTACAACTTGGATAACGCATTCATTATTGACAACTACTCAACCAGCGCGGATGTGTTGGTGGTCATGGTGAAAACCAAAGACGAACAGTGCACCCAGTACAACGTTCTTCGGGCCATGGACACTTTGCAGTGGGAGCTTCAGAACACGCCGGGCGTTCAGTCCTCCGCGTCGCTTGCGGATGTGTCAAAGATCGTGACCAAGGCGTTGAACGAGGGTAACTGGAAGTGGTATGAAATTTCCCGGAACCAGACCATTATCAATGCGTCAATCCGCGAAGCGCCTGCTGGCCTGATCAATACCAATTGTGACCTTACCCCGGTGCTTGTCTTCCTTGAGGATCACAAAGCTGAAACGCTGGAGACGGTAACGGAGCGGGTTGAAGAATTCGCCAGCAATAATAACAACGAGGAGCACACATTCCTGCTGGCGGCCGGTAATGCCGGTGTTGAGGCGGCAACCAATGACGTTATCTCCAACGCCAAAAACATGATGTTGATCTTTGTTTATGGCGTGGTTGCGTTGCTGTGCCTGCTGACATTCCGCTCGATTCGCGCCGTATTGTGTATCCTGATTCCGCTGGGACTGACGTCGATCCTGGCCGAAGCCATCATGGCGGTCTCCGGAATCGGTATCAAGGTTGCCACCTTGCCCGTTATTGCGCTGGGCGTTGGTATCGGTGTTGACTACGGTATCTATATCTACAGTAAGCTTGAGAAATTCCTGCTTGAGGGCAGGACACTTCAGGACGCTTACTTTGAGACCCTGAGGTCGACCGGTAAAGCCGTTATCTTTACGGGTATTACTCTGGGTATTGGCGTAGTGACGTGGATATTCTCGCCCATCAAGTTCCAGGCAGATATGGGCCTGCTACTGTTCTTCATGTTTATCTGGAACATGGTTGGATCGATCTGGCTGTTGCCGGCACTTGCCCGCTTCCTGTTGCGGCCTGACCGCATGGTTGCCAAGGCTCGCGGCAACAAATAGCCAATTAAAGTCTGATGCAGAAAAGCCCGCTTGGCGGGCTTTTCTGTTGTAGGTCAGGTGGTTAGCTTCCCCTTCGACGACTTTATTTCTGTGGTGAAGTGGGCTATGTTTTTCATCGGACGATATGGCTTTGTGACAGATCATGGAGCAAAGAGTAAAACAAACAGTAAAAGGGAATAGTCATGGAACTGAAACAGAACTTTTCCGCCCTCGCGGTGGCTGCTGCTGTTACTTTCGGGATGAGCTCCACGGCCGTAAACGCCCAGGAGCAGACATTCGTTACGATCGGCACAGGCGGCGTGACCGGTGTTTACTACCCCGCCGGTGGCGCCATTTGCCGTCTGGTCAACATGGATCGCAAAGAGCACGGTATCCGCTGCTCGGTCGAAAGCACCGGTGGTTCAGTGTACAACTTGAATGCCATTCGTCAGGGCGAACTGGATCTCGCTGTTGCTCAGTCTGACTGGCAGTTCCACGCCTACAATGGCACCAGCCAGTTTGAAGAGGACGGCGCCAATGAAAAGTTGCGAGCGGTCTTCTCACTGCATCCGGAGCCGTTCACGGTGGTGGCGAGCAAGGGGTCCGGTATCAAGACCTTTGAAGATCTTGAAGGTAAGCGAGTTTCCGTAGGCAACCCCGGTTCCGGCCAGCGCGCGACAGCCGAAGTGTTGATGGCAGAGATGGGCTGGACGATGGATAAGTTCGCCCTGCCAGCGGAACTCAAGGCGTCGGAGCAATCCCAAGCACTTTGCGATGGCAACATAGACGCCTTCTTCTATACCGTTGGTCACCCGTCAGGTGCGATCAAGGAAGCCACAACGTCGTGTGACAGTGTGTTGGTGACCGTGGATAACGAAGCCACACAGACCCTGATCAACGATAACCCTTACTATCGCGAAGCAACGATTCCCGGCGGTATGTACCGCGGCAGTGATGACGGGGTAACGACGTTTGGTGTCGCGGCCACATTCGTGTCCTCAACGGATGTGTCGGAAGACATCGTTTACGAAGTGGTAAAAGCGGTGTTCGAAAACTTCGACAGCTTCAAGCGCTTGCATCCGGCCTTCGCCAATCTTGAGATGGAAGAGATGGTTAGCGATGCTCTGAGTGCGCCTCTGCACCCCGGAGCTGCCAAATACTACAAAGAAGCGGGTCTGATCGACTGATTCAGCAGCCAGCCTGACGGAAGGGTGAGCGTTGGCCTCACCCTTCCGATTTTCCCACCGTTATTCCCAGGAAGTTGCCATGGCCCGCAGCGAGCCCAGTGAAGGGACCGGACTCGATCAGAATAAAGTCAACGAAGTGCTCCAGACCGAAACTGGCGGGCGCGCGGCGACCGGCCCTGCAGCCGTCGTGCTGTTTGTGGTTCCGCTACTCTGGTCGCTGTTTCAGCTCTGGATTGCCTCACCCTTGCCTTATATTGTGGAATTCGGGATCTTTAACTCGTCGGAAACCCGTTCTATCCACCTGGCATTTGCGGCATTTCTGGCGTTTTCCGCTTATCCGATGATTCGTGGCCGACATGTGGACCATGTTCCGGTTTATGACTGGATCCTGGCTTTGGCAGCCGCCTTTTCGGCGGCTTACCTGTATGTGTTTTATGAAGAGCTCTCAACCCGCCCCGGTGCACCGATCACGCAGGATCTGGTTATTGCGCTCGGCGGTTTGGCCCTGTTGCTGGAGGCGACCCGGCGGGCTCTCGGACTGCCGCTGACCATTGTGGCGGGTGTATTCATTGTTTACGCATTGGCCGGCCCCTACATGCCGGATGTGATTGCTCACAAAGGGGCCAGTTTGAGCAAGCTGTCGTCTCACATGTGGCTTGGCACAGAGGGTGTTTTTGGCGTCGCGCTGGGGGTTTCAACCAGTTTCGTCTTCCTGTTTGTGCTGTTCGGTGCCTTGTTGGAGCGCGCCGGAGCGGGTAACTATTTCATCAAAGTGGCCTACGCGATGCTCGGCCATATGCGAGGAGGTCCCGCAAAAGCCGCTGTGGTATCCAGCGGGTTGAGCGGCGTGATTTCAGGCTCCTCAATCGCCAATGTCGTAACCACTGGCACCTTCACGATTCCGCTGATGAAGCGGGTTGGTTTCCCCGCGACCAAGGCCGGCGCTGTGGAAGTGGCTGCTTCCACCAACGGTCAGCTGACGCCGCCCATTATGGGGGCCGCCGCTTTCCTGATGGTGGAGTATGTGGGCATCTCCTACCTGGAGGTGATCAAGCACGCGATTTTGCCGGCGATGATCTCTTATATCGCCCTGATTTATATTGTTCACCTGGAAGCCTGCAAGCTCGGGATGAAGGGTATCGAGCGGTTGAATCGCCCGACTTTGGCCATGCGTATGCTCAACTGGGTGGTCATTCTTCTGGGGTTGAGTGTTCTCACTCTGGCGGTTTACTACGGTGTTGGCTGGACCAAAGAGGTACTTGGTGAGGCCGCAGTCTGGGTACTTGGCCCTTTGCTACTTGCGGTTTACATTGCGCTCGTCGGTTATGCAACCCGTTTTCCGGATCTTGAGGAAGACGATTCAGAGTCGTCAATGGATGAACTGCCAGAGGTAGGCCCGACCGTCAAAACCGGGCTCTATTTTTTGCTTCCTGTGGTGGTTCTGGTCTGGTGTCTGACCGTAGAGCGCTTTTCCCCTCAGCTCTCTGCTTTCTGGGCAACGGTATTCATGATCTTTATCGTTGTCACCCAGAGGCCACTGAAAGCTGTCTTCCGGGGCCAAACAGGCTATTTGTCCAGAATACCCCAGGGCTTCAATGATCTGCTTCACTCACTGGTAACGGGTGCCCGGAACATGGTGGGCATAGGCGTTGCAACAGCGACCGCCGGTATCGTCGTGGGCACCGTCACCCTGACTGGCATCGGGCTGGTTATGACCCAGTTCGTAGAATTTATCTCGGGTGGCAATCTTCTGTTGATGCTGATTTTCACCGCGCTAATCAGCCTGATTCTGGGCATGGGCCTGCCCACCACAGCAAATTACATTGTGGTTTCTACGCTGATGGCGCCGGTGATTGTAACGCTCGGCGCACAGAGCGGGCTGCTGGTGCCGTTAATTGCGGTGCACCTGTTTGTGTTCTATTTCGGCATACTGGCGGACGACACGCCACCGGTGGGTCTGGCGGCCTACGCCGCCGCCGCTATATCCGGGGCCGATCCGATAAGAACGGGTATTCAGGGCTTCACCTACGACATTCGGACAGCGATCCTGCCGTTCATGTTTATCTTTAATAACCAACTGTTGCTGATTGGTCTCACTGGTTGGTTCGATCTCGTTGTGACGATCGTCAGTGCGGTCCTGGCCATGCTGGTGTTTTCGGCGGCCACACAGGGGTATTGGTTTACCAGAAGTTATAAATGGGAGTCGGCGCTGTTGTTGCTGATTACCTTCACATTGTTCCGGCCCGGGTATTGGTGGGATATGGTGTATCCAGCCACCGAGGAGCGCCCGGGCACGGTCATTGAGGAGTATGTGCAATCGGTGCCGCCGGACGGCTCGATTGTACTGAAAGCCTCCGGAATGTCGCTGTCCGGAGATGAGGTCTCTACTTATCTGAAACTTCCGATACCGGCCGGCGATTCCCCGCAGCAGCGCCTGGCTGAGGCAGGCCTGGAGCTGTCCGAAAGTGACGGGCAGATGATCGTTGACTTCGTCGGGTTTGACAGCCCTGCGGAGGATGCGGGAATCAGCTTTGGCTGGACGATTGATGCCGTTCAGACTGACCTGGAGCGCCCGCCAAAAGAGCTGATGTTCATTCCGGCACTTGCTCTGCTGGGGTTGATCGCATTTGGTCAGCTCAGGCGACGAACGCCGGAAGAGGCCAGCGTAACCTGAAACTCCGGAACAGAGCCCGACGTTAACCCGCCGGGCTTTTTTCTGATAAACTCTCTCGCACTTCGGCCCGTGGTCTGTATCACGGGGTCCGATGACACGTGGTCTCTGGTACGGATCACCTCTGAGTCAAACAGGAGACAAACATGCCCGTTGTTACTCTGCCAGACGGCAGCCATCGTAGTTTTTCCGAATCCGTTACTGTTCACGACGTTGCCGCTGATATTGGCGCTGGCCTTGCCAAAGCCGCGCTCGCCGGTCGGGTAAACGGTAAGCTGGTTGATACCAGCCACCCCATCGAAGAAGACGCCGATTTAGCCATTGTTACCGAAAGGGACGAAGAGGGGGTTGATGTTATTCGCCACTCTACCGCTCACCTTATGGCTATGGCGGTTCAGGAACTGTTTCCGGGCGCACAGGTTACTATTGGCCCGGTAATCGACAACGGGTTTTATTACGATTTCAAATACGACCGTCCGTTTACCAATGAAGACCTCGGTCGAATCGAAAACCGCATGGAAGAGCTGGCAAAGCAGGACATTGCTGTCGCTCGCTCGGTGATGTCCCGTGAGGACGCCATCAAGCTGTTTAACGATATGGGCGAAGAGTACAAGGTCCGCATTATCCAGGATATTCCGGGCGATGAAGATCTCTCTTTTTACCGGCAGGGTGATTTCATCGATCTTTGCCGGGGTCCCCACGTGCCCAGCACTGGCAAGCTCAAGGCTTTCAAACTGACCAAGGTGGCCGGTGCCTATTGGCGGGGCGATACCAGCAACGAACAGCTTCAGCGAGTTTACGGGACGGCCTGGGGTAACAAGAAAGATCTGAAAGCCTACCTGAACCGGCTGGAAGAAGCGGAGAAACGCGACCATCGCAAAATCGGTAAAAAGCTGAACCTGTTTCACATGCAGGAAGAGGCTCCGGGTATGGTGTTCTGGCACCCGGATGGCTGGTCTCTGTACCAGGAAGTCGAGCAGTACATGCGCCAGAAACAGCATGATTACGGTTACAAAGAGATCAAGACCCCGCAGGTGGTGTCCCGTGCGCTCTGGGAAAAATCAGGGCACTGGGACAAGTTCAAAGATGACATGTTTACTACCGAGTCCGAAAAGCACGATTACGCCATCAAGCCGATGAACTGCCCGTGCCACGTGCAGGTGTTCAATCAGGGCCTGAAGAGTTACAAGGATTTGCCCCTTCGGCTGGCAGAATTTGGTTCCTGCCATCGCAATGAGGCATCCGGTGCGCTGCATGGCCTGATGCGGGTTCGGGGGTTTACTCAGGACGACGCGCATATTTTCTGTGAAGAAAACGCGATTCAGAAAGAAGTTTCTGCGTTTATTGGCATGCTTCATGAAATCTACACCGATTTTGGTTTTGACCAGATCCTCTACAAACTGTCGACCCGCCCGGAAAAACGCGTGGGCTCTGACGAAGTCTGGGACAAATCCGAAGCCGCACTGGAGGAAGCTTTGAATCGCGAAGGGGTAGACTGGGAATTGCTGCCCGGCGAAGGCGCGTTCTATGGCCCGAAAATCGAGTTTTCCCTGAAGGACTGCATCGGCCGGGTATGGCAGTGTGGTACCATTCAGGTCGATTTTTCGATGCCGGGTCGACTGGGGGCTCAGTACGTCGCCGATAACTCAGAGCGTAAAACTCCCGTCATGTTACATCGGGCTGTTCTCGGTTCTTTTGAACGGTTTATCGGTATTCTGATTGAAGAATATGAAGGGGCATTCCCGACCTGGCTTGCGCCGACTCAGATAGCAGTGATGAATATTACCGATAATCAGCGGGATTATTGCCAGAATCTTGCAAAAAAATGGGATTCTCTTGGCTATCGGGTTAATGCTGACTTGAGAAACGAGAAGATCGGCTTTAAAATCCGCGAGCATACTATTAACAAAGTACCCTTCCTTGTGGTTGTCGGCGATAAAGAAGTCGAAAACAACGCTGTTGCGGTGAGAACCCGCAAGGGTGAGGATATGGGTACTTTATCGCTGGACGCGTTCGAGCAGCTGATGGCTGATGAAATCGAGCGTAAAGGCAGAACCAAAACGGAGATCTGATTATTAAACAGCGAGCGAATCGGGGACGTGCACCAAAAGCGCCAATCAACGATAACATTGACGCAACTGAAGTCCGGCTTATTGACGCAGAGGGTAACCAGGTCGGCGTCGTGTCGATCGAAGATGCGATCAAACAGGCAGAGGAAGCATCTCTTGACCTGGTTCAGGTTACGGATTCCGATCCGATCGTCTGTAAGATAATGGACTACGGCAAGAAAATCTTCGATGAGAAGAAGGCCAAAGCGGCTGCCAAGAAAAAGCAGAAGCAGACGCAGGTCAAAGAGCTTAAGTTCCGACCAGGAACTGAAGAAGGGGATTATCAGGTCAAACTACGCAACCTGGTACGTTTCCTTGAGAACGGGGATCGCGGCAAATTGACGATTCGCTTCCGTGGACGTGAGATGGCACACCAAGAAATTGGTATGAAGCTCATGAACAGGATTGAAGTGGATATCGAAGAAATTGCCCAGGTAGAACAGCGGCCGAAAATGGAAGGCCGCCAGATGACCATGGTCGTGGCTCCCCGCAAGAAGAAGTAAATCTGATTTCATCAAAAACAGAATGCGGAGTTTTAAAAAATGTCCAAAATGAAAACCAAAAGCGGAGCCACCAAGCGGTTCAAGAAAACCGCCACTGGCTTCAAGCACAAGCAGTCCTTCACCAGTCATATCTTGACCAAGAAGAGTCCCAAGCGTAAGCGTCAGCTCCGTGGTACCAAGCTGATTGCCAAAGCTGACGTGGCTTCCATCAAGCGTATGACGGCGTGCTGATTCAGCCGCTAACCATTCCCGCAAAGGTTTTAAGGTAGAAGGATTAAAGTATGGCTCGTGTAAAACGTGGCGTGGTAGCACGTCGTCGTCACAAAAAGATCATGAATCAGGCCAAAGGTTATTACGGAGCGCGTAGTCGCGTTTATCGTGTAGCCAAACAGGCGGTCATCAAAGCTGGTCAGTATGCGTATCGCGACCGTCGTAATCGCAAGCGCTCTTTTCGCGCCCTGTGGATTGCCCGTATCAACGCTGGCGCCCGAGCTAACGGCCTGTCGTATAGCCGTCTGATCGCTGGTCTGAAGAAAGCTAATGTGGAAATTGATCGCAAGGTTCTGGCCGATTTGGCTATGAACGAACAGCAGACGTTTTCTGCGGTTGTTGAAAAGGCCAAAGCGTCACTGTGATCGCTTAGCTCTTTTATCGATCTGTGATCGGTTCAGGCGCCTGCATTGATGCAGGCGCTTTTTGATAGGGGAAGGGCACGCTCTTCCCCTATTTTTGTTTTTAGACTTCCATTTGTGGATTGGAGCAGGGGCAATGGAAAACCTGAATCAACTTGTTCAGGACAGCCTGGCGGCGGTTGAAAACGCGGACGACCTGAAAGCGCTGGATCAGATCCGCGTTGAGTACCTTGGCAAGAAAGGGGCGATTACCCAACAGGCCAAAACCCTGGGCAAGCTTTCAGCCGAGGAGCGCCCGGCCGCTGGTCAGAAGATCAACGAAGCCAAGGGTAAGGTAGAGCTGGCGATCAACGCACGTCGTGATGATCTGGAGCGTGTTGCCATTGAGCAAAAGCTCGCCGGGGAATCCATTGACGTCACCCTGCCGGGTCGTGGTCAGGACCTGGGTGGTCTGCATCCGGTGACTCGCACGCTACAGCGCATTGAACAGTTTTTCGGTAAGGCCGGCTATACGGTAGAGCAGGGGCCTGAAATCGAAGACGATTATCACAACTTCGAAGCCCTCAATATTCCGGGCCATCACCCGGCCCGGGCCATGCACGATACCTTCTATTTCAATCCCGGCACTCTGCTCCGAACCCATACCTCGCCTGTTCAGATTCGCACCATGGAAGCGGGCAAGCCGCCGTTCCGGATGATTTGTCCCGGGCGAGTCTACCGCTGTGATTCCGATATGACCCACACGCCAATGTTCCATCAGGTGGAAGGTCTGCTGGTGGAAAAGAACGTCAGCTTTGCGGACCTGAAAAGCACGGTGGAAGAGTTTCTGCGAGTGTTTTTTGAGCGTGATCTGGAAGTTCGTTTCCGGCCATCCTATTTCCCGTTTACCGAGCCGTCTGCGGAAGTGGACATAGAATGGGGACGCGAGGACGACGGCAGCATCAAATGGCTGGAAGTCATGGGCTGCGGCATGGTCCATCCGAAGGTCTTTGAACACTGCAACATTGATGCGGAGGAATACCGGGGCTTCGCGTTCGGCATGGGTGTCGAGCGGCTTGCCATGCTCCGCTACGGGGTTAACGACCTGCGCATGTTCTTCGAAAACGATCTGCGTTTCCTGCGCCAGTTCCAATAAATGAAAAGCTCCAGTACAAGGCAGATACCATGAAATTCAGTGAGCAGTGGCTCCGCGAGTGGGTCAATCCGGCGAATGACACACAGGCATTGATGGACCAGATCACCATGGCCGGTCTGGAAGTGGATGGCTTTGAACCCGTTGCAGGTGCGTTCAGTGGTGTTGTCGTGGGTCATGTGGTGTCTGTTGCGCCTCACCCGGATGCGGACAAGCTTCGGGTTTGTCAGGTAAGCGATGGTAACAGCGAAGTACAGGTTGTCTGTGGTGCGCCGAACGTTCGCGATGGCCTTAAAGTCCCTTTTGCCGTTGTCGGTGCTGTTCTTCCGGGCAATTTCAAGATCAAGAAAGCAAAATTGCGTGGTCAGCCGTCCACGGGCATGTTGTGTTCCGGATCTGAGCTCGGGCTGTCTGACGACCACGACGGATTGATGGAATTGCCGGCGGATGCCCCCGTCGGAGAGCCGCTGGACAGGTTCCTGAAGCTCAACGACGTAACCATTGACGTGGATCTGACTCCCAACCGCAGTGACTGCCTGTCAATCAAGGGCATCGCCCGTGAGGTAGGCGTTTTAAACAGCCTCGTGGTTGAGGGGCCTGAGATCAGAGCCGTTGAGGCCGCGCACTCGGAAGTGCCGAACATCGCGGTCCGTGCCCCCGAGGGCTGCCCTAGCTATATCGGCCGTATTCTGCGGAATGTTGACCTGAGCGTGCCCACACCGCTCTGGATGCAGGAAAAGCTGCGCCGTTGCGGTGTCCGGTCTATTGACGCGGCTGTGGACGTTACCAATTACGTCATGCTTGAACTCGGTCAGCCCATGCACGCCTTCGACCGGGACGAAATCGAAGGTGGCATTGTGGTCAGAATGGCCAAGGCTGACGAAAAACTGGTTCTGCTTGATGGTCAGGAGGTCACGCTTACGGCCGATACCCTGATCATTGCCGACCACGCCAAACCTATTGCCATTGCCGGTGTTATGGGCGGCGAACATTCCGGTGTCAGTTCCAAAACCCGTGATCTGGTGCTGGAAGCCGCCTATTTTGACCCGATTACCCTTGCGGGTAAGGCGCGCCATTATGGCTTGCACACAGACGCCTCACACCGTTTTGAACGCGGTGTTGATTACAAGCTGGCTCGGGACGCCATGGAGCGAGCGACAACTCTGTTGATGGACATTGTTGGCGGCGAGCCGGGTGAGGTCGTTGAGGTTGCCAGTGACAATGACCTCCCGGATGAGCGTTCCATTGACCTGCGCGAGCAGCGGGTGGCTGATGTTCTGGGCGTTGAAATTGACAGAACCACGGTTGAGGAAATTCTGACCCGGCTGGGACTGCACATCGACAAACTCCTGAAGCATGGGTGGCGTGTGCACGTGCCCAGTTTCCGTCCGGATATCAGCATTGAAGAGGACCTGATTGAAGAAATCGGGCGCATCTACGGATACAACAACCTGCCGGTGACCGAACCCAGGGGGTCTCTGGGTCTTCGGCCAGAGCCTGAAGCTGTTCGCCCGGTTTCGGCGATTCAGAATTATTTTGTCGATTGTGGCTATCAGGAGGCGATCACCTACAGCTTTGTAGACCCGAAAGTACAGGCGCTGGTAAATCCTGATGACGAAGGTATTTCCTTGGCGAATCCGATTTCTGCGGATCTGTCCGTGATGCGGACCAGTCTCTGGAGTGGTCTGTTGAAAACCGTGGCCTATAACCAGAATCGGCAACAGCCACGCATCCGGCTGTTCGAAACCGGCCTGAAATTCCGGAAAGACGGAGACGCTATCGACCAGCAGCCGATGCTCGCCGGGGTCGTGGTCGGAAACCAGTTGTCCGAAAACTGGGCAAACGGTCGCAGAACGGCTGATTTCTTTGATGTAAAAGGTGAATTGCAGAGTCTGTTCCGGATGCTGGGTGTGGAAATACAGTTTGCGCCTGGCCATCATCCGGCCCTGCACCCGGGGCAGACAGCAGAATTGACGAGAGACGGCACACACGTGGGCTGGCTGGGAACCCTGCATCCACAAGTTCAGAAAAAACTTGAACTTAATGGCACGATTCTGATGTTTGAGCTATTCTTGAATTCTGTTGTATCCGGATATGTGCCTAATTTCAAAGATATTTCGAAATTCCCGGAAGTTCGGAGGGATTTGGCGATCATAATCGGGAGTGATGTCGGGTTCGCGGACGTCGAGCGTGTCGCCAAAAAGCACGCCGGCGGAACCCTGACTGCATTGCGTGCGTTTGATGTTTATGAGGGCGAAAGTCTGGGTGAAGGCAACCGTAGCCTTGCCCTCAGTCTGTTCTGGCAGCATCCCGAGCGCACATTAAACGAGGAAGAAGTGCACACGCTCTTCAATGGTGTCATTGATGCACTGAAGGGAGAGCTTGGGGCGACACTGAGGAGTTGATTGATGACGGCCTTGACGAAAGCGGAAATGGCAGAGCGTTTGTACGAGGAATTGGGCCTGAATAAACGCGAGGCCAAGGAAATGGTCGAAGCTTTTTTCGATGAGATCAGGGGTGCCCTGAGTCATAACGAACAGGTCAAGCTGTCTGGTTTCGGTAATTTTGACTTGCGCGACAAAAAACAGCGTCCAGGCAGAAATCCGAAGACGGGTGAAGAGATTCCAATCAGTGCACGGCGCGTCGTTACGTTTCGTCCAGGTCAAAAACTGAAGCAAAAAGTAGAAGCGTATGCTGGAACCCAGTCATAACAACGAACTGCCCGTTATTCCGGGTAAGCGTTATTTTACCATCGGAGAGGTCGCGGAACTCTGTGCTGTAAAAGCGCACGTTTTGCGCTACTGGGAGCAAGAATTTACCCAGCTTTCTCCGGTCAAGCGTCGTGGTAATCGGCGCTATTATCAACGTGCTGACGTTCTGACCATCCGTCAGATACGCAGCTTGCTTTATGATCAGGGCTACACCATTGGCGGTGCCAAGCAGAAGCTGAGCAGCCATGAAATAAAAGACGACACCTCGCAATACAAGCAGTTAATCCGGCAGATGATCACCGAACTTGAAGACGTATTGGACGTACTCAACGCGCCGGTAAAGTAGCGAGTGTCATTTCCATCAAAAAAACCGAAGGTTCGCCTTCGGTTTTTTTATTCCCGTACGTATAACAGTCTGAAAACCACACTCAGGAGAGAGAAATGATCGGATACGTAACGATTGGCGTGAAAGATATGGAAAAAGCCAAGAAATTCTACGTGGACTTGCTCGGAGATCTGGGCGCCAAAGAGCTTCTGGATCTTGGCAGAATTGCGTTTATCGGCAAAGACATGAAATCACCGATGCTGGCGGTGTGTGAGCCCGCTGACGGTGGTGATGCCAATTGCGGCAATGGCAATATGTTCGCCATTCCACCGGGCTCAAAAGAAGCCGTGGATGCCTACTACCATCGCGCCATTGAGCTGGGTGCCACCAGCGACGGTGAGCCGGGACAACGAATCCCCAATCAGTTTTACGGTGCATACGTTCGCGACCCGGATGGCAACAAGCTGGCGTTTTTCCACTTCGGCTAATTATCGTTCCGAGCACAAAAAAGCCCGACATCAGCTGAACTGATGCCGGGCTTTCTTGTTTCAATATGGTTGGGACGGTAGCTCCCTGTGTCAGCTTAGCCTTGCAGCTGGCTGCTGTCTTGGAAACAGCTTCACTCGGGTTTACTGACAGACATCCCTGTACAATTGACGTTAGCTGTTGGGTTTCACCAATATTTTTATGTCACTGTCTGGTTTTTCGAGCCTCTCGAAAGCGGGCCCAATCTTATCAAGTCCTACGATGTCTGAGATCATTCCCGGAGCCTGCAGATTTCCCTCAGCGAGATGATGCAGGGTTTCGCCAAACTCTTCAGGACTATAAAAACTGGCAAATCTCAGGTCCAGCTCTTTCAGGACTGGGAACGCGGGTACCATGGCGTCGTTTTCCATGCACAAACCCACTACGACAACGCGGGATCCATAGGGCGCGCCTGCACACACGTTTTGGATCAGGCCTGGGACGCCTACGCATTCGAAAATGAGTGACGGTCTTAGGTCTGCCCCGCCGAATAATGGCGAAAACGGGCCGGCTTGCTCCGGGCTGGCAGTTTTAGCCGCCTCTTTCCAACTTTCGTAGGGGCTTTGATCAGCGGGATTGACCAAGACATCAGCCCCGATCTGGATAGCAAGCTCCCGTCGCGCTTTTGAAAAATCGGACGCAACAATTGGCCCTATATTCATCATTTTCAGTACAGCGATAATGGCGAGTCCAATCGGGCCGCAGCCGATGACCAGGGGAACATGGTTCTGGTTCGGTTCACCACGACGAACAGCGTGGTAGGCGATGGCCAAAGGCTCGGTCAGACACGCGATATCGGTGTCCAGTCCATTGGGGACTTTCATAGTCAATCGACTGTCTAGAACCAGGCGCTCGGAAAAGCCGCCTGGCAATTCCGGCGCACCGGAACCAATAAAACCCATACCTTCTTTACGCATGACAAAGGGGAGGGACACTACCCGGTCGCCTTGGTTAAATGGGGAATCAGGCGCGCGACTTTCCAGTACTTCGCCAACGAACTCATGGCCAAGAAGGATCGGTCTGCTGGTATCAACCAGCGAATTGCCGATAATCTGGCGTGAGCTTTCCGCCAGCTCGTGGGAATGATGTAGGCAGTGAAGGTCGGTCCCACAGATGCCACAAACCAATGATTTGACCAGTAGCTCGTTTTCACGAGGTTTGGGTTCAGGTAGCTCCATGACCTTTAGGGTGTTGTCATCAACAACGGCTCCGCGCATTGTATCGTCCTCTTGTTTTATTTCAGTTCACCAACTTCCCTGAGCCACTCCTCAGAACGATTAATCCCTTCACTCAGTTTGATCTGGGGCTCCCAGCCCAGGTGTTTTCTGGCGTTCTCAATGGAGTAGCCACCCTTGCGGGAAAACATCAACATGATGTCCGGCGTGGTCTCGTCGTGGCGTTTGAGTAAGCGGTTGACCCACCAGATACCTCGAGTGAGTTTTAGAGCGGCGGCGAGCGGCATGCTTGGGGGGCGTCCTTTGTTGCCGGCCCAACGCCAGTGGTTTGAGAAGAATTCACGGCAGGTGATTTCCTCATTGCCCCAGAGTATGAAAATGCGGCCAATGCCATTCACCAAACCGGCTGCAAGCACAGTGCCGTTGACGAGGTCGTCGATATAGACAGGGGTAAAGATTCCTTTGCCCTGATTCGGAAGAATGAGTTTACCGCTTCGTGCCAGTTTCAGGGGCTCAAGTAGCCAGGGCCTGGAACCAGGGCCGTACACATCCCCGGGGCGAATAATGGTGCAGTCAATTTCACCAGCCGCATGAGCGGCAAGTACGGTATGTTCGGAGGCCCCTTTGGCCACACCGTAGCGGTAATCTTCGCCGATGACTACGGGTGCTCTTTCATCCGCGCCAGTTTCATAATTCCAGCCCATCGAGGCAATTGAAGAATAATGCACGAAGCGCTTCGCGCCGCCCGCGATGGCGGCGTCCAGAGCGTTACGCACGCCGCCCAGCGAAACAGCGATGTAGTCTTCCCATTCACCCGCCAGCGAAACCAGTGCCGCCGTATTGATGAATAGATCGCAGCCGACTGCGTGGTCCTTCCATTCCTCGGGTTTTGTGAGGTCACCTGCGACTACACATCGAGATTTGTCGGCTCTGAGGTCCATGCCGCGAACCTCGCAGCCCAGGCCCTGATAGCGCTCGTATAGCTTTCGCCCGATAAAGCCATTTGCACCGGTAATAAAAACACGATTTGGCAGGGCCGGTGTTTGTCCGTCTTTGCCCCTGGGGATAGTAGTGTCGGCCACGGTGGTTTGTTCCTTTTTGGCTAAAGGTCGGCTGGCGATTAGTCATTGTCATGCCGAAGCATTCAAGCGTCCTATGATCCGGGAATCGCTCAATGCTTTAGAGGGACGTCTTATTGGCAGGTTTAGGGAAGGGGGCCTTGATGTAAACGGCAGGATCCAACCCGCGCTCTTTAATTGCCTCATCAATCATGGCCATAATTGAACTGGCGTCCATTGTGCTGTGGTATTGGCCGTTCTCGTCGAAGTTAATGTTGGCTCCGTGAACAATCATGATGGTTTCCGTCACTTCGGTGTTCTCTGCAGGCACTGACAACGTGTGAATGCTTCCGCCTGGCTCAAAAAGGTAACTACCTGCTGTCTGAGGTTGATCGGCGTGCTCAACGTAATTCCAGCGACCTGAAATGGTCCACAGGTGCACGGTGCCTGTGTGGTAGTGGGTCGGCAGTTGAACGCCCGGTGCAAAGAATACCCGCAGGCCCCAAACGCCATTGTTGGGGTCGAGAAACAGAGGTTGAACGTCGACACCCGGGACCAGAATATCTTTGTAAATAGGGGCGCTTTCTACGTTAAGGGTCAGTAGTGTTTTGTCGTCTTGTACAGTTACGGGAAACATATGGCTCTCCTGTCACATTTGTTATTACTGTACTGCCCATCGTGGCGTAGCTTCGGTCCCTGGATTTTTTCTTTTCACGACAAAAAGTTTGTAAGTTGCACCATCCGATACCGGGCTCTGCTGCAGCCGGGGAAAAGATGTCAGATCATGACGTCGCAAGCTCTTCACGTATAACCTTGGGTGACCTTCCGAACCAGCGGGTGCAGGCGCGGTTAAATGAGCTCTGCTGGCCATAGCCAATCAGACCGGCGACCTGAGAGATTGCCATACGCTTATCTTTTAAATAGTCCTCAGCCAGCTCCCGGCGAACGTCGTCCACCAACTCCTCAAAAAGAATGTTTTCTTTTTTGAGTCGCCGTTGCAGGGTTCTCTCGCTGACGGCGATATGTCTGGCAATCAGCGAAATGGTGCAACGCCTTTTGAGCGGGAGTAAAGAAATCACCAGGGAACGAACTTTGCCTTCAAGAGGGTCGTCTTCGGAGTTGATGCTCTGTGCCAGGTATTCCTCCATGGTTTGCCTGAGCGCCGGGTCGCTCTGGCGCATTGCAAGAGTCAGTGTTTGGGAGGGTATGTAAACTACGTTTTCTGGCTGTTCGAATGTAACGGGAACCTTGAAGGTCGATCGGTACTTCGCCATTGGACTTACCCGCGAATGACGAAAATGAACGGGGCAGCTCTGATAACTCTGGCCGGTGAGTACGTGCATGACCCGAAGAGTCAGAAGCATGCTCAATTCGAGGGTCTGTGCTCGGGCCTGGCCTTGGGTAAGTGTGATGTTGAGGTGAAGGCCACGATATTTTTCACTGGACGGCGGGTCCAGGGTCAGATGAACAGCCGGGCTGTGATAGCCGATGTACTTAATAATGTGATGCAACGCATTTTCGACGGTTGAAGCGTGCTGAGCCAAAACAGCGATAGGGCCAAGCACGTTCATTCCCTGTTTCAGTCCAGCCCTCATGCCAAAGTCCGGGCAGTCGAATTCAGCGGCCGCTTTCTCAAGCATTCTGATCAGCGACAGATAGGGCATCATCTGTTTGGGGTTCTGGATCATCTCCTCGTTGAGTTGAAATTCTGAGAGAAAAGAGACGGGATCCCCTCCCAGTTCCCGGATCGTTTCAGGAACGCCCGTCATAGCGCGGGCTCTGAGCAATGCGTTATTCATGCTAATCACTCGTTAGACGCTTGATATTTTTTGGACCTAACAATCATGATGGCACAAAAATTTCAATCCTGTTTGTGTGGTAAGTCCTGTCTGGCATTCACTGACTGCCGCTGCCGCCCATTGCCTGTTCCCGGGGCAGAAACAAAAAAGGCCAACCCCGAAGGATTGGCCTAAATTATTGAAACTTATGGTCGGGACGGTAGGATTTGAACCTACGACCCCTTGCACCCCATGCAAGTGCGCTACCAAGCTGCGCCACGCCCCGATTCGCTGTAAACCAATGGAAAACTTGAGAGAAATCTCAGTGGTTTAGCGGAAGCGAAGTCTACACCAGGCTTTGTGAAAAATAAACATCGCTGGTGCTCCTGAAACGCATTTCTAGTGCAATTTTGTTTTCCGCAGCTCCTTGATGAGTTGGGGTGGATCGAAGCTTTCGCCGATGGCTTCCGGCCAATAGGTGTCATAGATGCGATCACCGGTTTCTTCACCTGTCAGAAGCGCGCCAGGCTCAAGAAATGCGAACAGATCCAGGTAGGAGTGAATCTCGGTTTTGGACGTTCTTCGGATAATGTGTTCCGGGCCAAGTTCCTTTGGGTGGCTTAGCCCGGAAGCAGCCAGCAGGTTTCTCAGGGCCTCAAGCGTGTTCTTGTGATAATTGCTCACGCGCTGGCTTTTGTCTTCAACATCCAGCTTGTTACCCCTTCTGGGATCCTGAGTGGCGACACCGCTGGGGCAGTGCCCCGTGTGGCAGTTCAGCGCCTGGATGCAGCCTAGCGAAAACATATAGCCCCTGGCGGCATTACACCAGTCCGCCCCGAGGGCAAGGGTGCGGGCGATATCAAAGGCAGATGTGATTTTGCCCGCCGCACCGATGGCGATGTCTCCGCGTAGATTAATGCCCACCAGGGTGTTGTGAACGAGCAAAAGCGCTTCTGTCATGGGCGTGCCGAGACGGTTTATAAATTCAAGCGGTGCTGCGCCGGTGCCGCCTTCACCGCCGTCGACCACGATGAAATCAGGCCTCTTGCCAGTGTTCAGCATCGCTTTTGCAATGGCAAACCACTCCCAGGGTTGCCCTATCGCCAGCTTGAATCCGACCGGTTTCCCGCCTGACAGATCCCGGAGCTTCTCAATAAAATCAAGTAGTTCGCCCGGTGTGGAAAAGGCGGAATGGCTGGCCGGGGACACCACATCTTTACCCACTTCCACGCCCCGGGCCTCGGCAATTTCAGGCGTCACCTTTTCGCCAGGCAGAATGCCGCCGTGGCCGGGTTTGGCACCCTGGGATAGCTTGATCTCGATCATTTTTACCTGATCAAGGGTTGCGTTTTCACGGAACATGTCTTCATTAAAAGTGCCATCGTTGTGCCGGCAACCGAAATAGCCCGAGCCGATTTCCCACACCAGGTCACCACCGGGCTCGCGATGATATCGGGAAATAGAACCCTCACCTGTGTCGTGGAAGAATTGACCGGCCTTTGCGCCCTTATTCAGGCTAAGAATGGCATTGGCTGACAGCGAGCCGAAACTCATGGCCGAAATGTTAAACACGCTTGCGTTGTAGGGTTTTGCAAGATGCTTGCCGATCACGATTCGAAAATTGCAGTCCTTGATGTCTTTTGGGCGCATGGAATGGTTGATCCACTCATACCCCTCGTCATACATGCCGAGTTGTGAACCGAACGGGCGCTTGTCCAGAACGTTTTTGGCCCGCTGGTAAACAATGGCTCGCTGTTCCCGCGAAAAGGGGTGTTCCTCGTTATCGGACTGAATAAAGTACTGACGGATCTCGGGCCCGATGGACTCAAAGAAATACCGGAAATGAGCCAGAATCGGATAGTTGCGGCTGACGGTGCGTTTAGTCTGGGTCATGTCCCAGGTGCCCAGCGCGGTCAGACCAGCAAAGAAAATAGGTACTGCATACCAGCCATCCAGATGCATGCTCAGGGGTATGGTGGCCAGCAAGCCTGCAATGCTCGCAATATAGGTGGTGTAGCGGAAAGGGAAGGTCGTCGTCTTTGCCATTTTAACCTCTGGTCAGGGAAAACAATTCGAATCTCTGTTGTGCATTCGTTCGCGCTTGAAGTGTTGGTCTACGCTTAAAAACGTTTCGTAGTGTACCGCCACTTTGATGTTTTGAACTCAAACCAATAAGATGTCCGACTTGTAACATACAAATCTAGGTATTTTTACGCATTCCTTATACAAAAAAGGAGACTCCCATCGTGGGTGAAGGAGTTAAAGACGAATACTCGACGGATTACGTCGCGGGGCAGGACAACATCCAGAAGTTTGGATTTGACCTGCACGCGCCGGTGTTTCCCATTACAGCAGCGCTCGTTTTACTGTTTGTGATCGGTACTTTGATGTTTCCAGCACAGTCCAAGGAAATTCTGGACGGTTTAAAGTGGGACATTATTGGAACTTTTGACTGGTTCTTCCTGCTCAGTGCCAATATTTTCGTCATTGTGAGCCTGGCGCTCATTTTTATGCCCGTGGGAAAAATCAGGCTTGGCGGTATGGATGCGAAGCCGGAATTCTCGACCCTGTCCTGGTTTTCCATGCTGTTCGCAGCAGGTATGGGTATTGGCCTTATGTTCTGGGGCGTTGCCGAACCAGTGGCTTACTACACCGGCTGGTATGAAACGCCATTCAATGTTGAGGCCAATTCCCCGGCTGCAGCAAGCATGGCCATGGGTGGCACCATGTTCCACTGGGGTCTTCATCCCTGGGCTATCTACGCCATTGTGGCTCTGTCCCTGGCGTTTTTTGCGTATAACAAGGGTATGCCCCTGACCATCCGGTCCGCATTCTTTCCCCTGTTAAAAGACAGGGTATGGGGGTGGCCTGGCCATATTATCGATATCCTGGCAGTGGTGGCGACCATCTTTGGTCTGGCAACGTCGCTTGGTTTCGGCGCGCAGCAGGCGGCTTCGGGCATGAACTACCTGTTTGAAACAGGGTCTGGTATCAACGTACAGATGGCCATTATTGTAGGTGTAACGGCGCTGGCGTTGATCTCTGTTCTCAGAGGCCTTGATGGCGGTGTAAAGATCCTGAGTAATATCAACATGGCGTTGGCAGGTATTCTGCTTTTCTTTGTTATCTTCGCCGGCCCCACAATGGCTATTCTTGAGACCCTCTGGGTCACGTCTTCCACCTATGTTGCTAACATTGTCCCGCTGAGCAATCCCTTTGGTCGTGAAGACGAAGCCTGGATGCAGGGATGGACTGTGTTCTACTGGGCCTGGTGGATTTCCTGGTCACCGTTCGTTGGTATGTTCATTGCGCGGGTCTCTAAAGGCCGTACAGTGCGTGAATTCATTACGGCCGTTCTGCTGATTCCCACGCTCATCACGATAGTATGGATGAGTGGTTTCGGTGGTTCTGCGCTGGAGCAGATTCAGCAGAATGTTGGTGCCCTGGCTGAAGACGGCCTGACCGATGTGTCGCTGGCGATGTTCCAGATGTTTGCCAACCTGCCGTTGACGGGCATTCTGTCGTTCGTTGGCATCGTACTGGTAATTGTGTTCTTCGTAACATCGTCTGACTCCGGTTCGCTGGTTGTCGACAGCATTACCGCTGGCGGCAAAACCGATGCCCCGACTGCCCAGCGTGTATTCTGGGTGGTGATGGAAAGTGCCATTGCGGCCGCACTGATCTTTGGTGGCGGTGATGATGCGCTCGGCGCAATTCAGGCGGTAGCCATCAGTGCTGGCCTGCCGTTCACGGTTGTCATGCTGGTCATGACATGGGGTCTGCTGAAAGGCCTGACCCATGAACGTAAGCTGTTGATAGCCAGAGGCGAAATGTAAACTCGCCTGACGCAAAAAAACCGGGGCCGGTTCATCTGCCCCGGTTTTTTTATGCGCGGTTACCTAGTGTCCCGGAATCGTCCCGGCGCAGGCAGGATCACGCCAGGTTAAATTATGCACAGAACCCTAACTAACCATGAGATCTCAGGTAGACTTTGATTCTTTGAGTTCAAACTTTTAGCATGCGCGGACATGAAGTTGAGTTCATCCGCCCGTACACCGGCGGTTCAAGGTTCCAGCTATAGAAGGAGTTCTCATATTGGGTAATGTCATTAAAGACGAATACCAGACTGATTATGTGGCAGGCCAGGACAATATTGCCCGGTTCGGCTTCGACATCCACAATATTGTTTTTCCGTTAACCGCACTGCTGATTGTTGCGTTTGTGGTTGCAACACTGATTTTCCCTTCCGGCGCAAAAGAGCTGCTCGACAGTGCCAAAAATGGCGCGATCGCCATTTTTGACTGGGGCTTTCTGCTCAGTGCCAACCTGTTTGTTCTACTCTGCCTGGCCCTGATTTTTATGCCAGTGGGCAAGATCCGGATTGGTGGTATTGACGCAAAGCCCGAGTTTTCCATGATGTCCTGGTTCGCGATGCTGTTCGCCGCTGGTATGGGTACAGGGTTAATGTTCTGGTCTGTCGCTGAACCTGTTGCCTATTACACAGACTGGTATGGGACACCGCTTGGCGTTGCGCCGAACACCGCCGAAGGCGCCCGTCTTGCAATGGGTGCGACGATGTATCATTGGGGGCTGCACCCCTGGGCGATTTACGCCATTGTTGGCCTTTCATTATCCTTCTTTGCATACAACAAGGGCCTGCCGCTGACGATCCGTTCTGCGTTCTTCCCCATTCTTGGTGACAGAGTATGGGGCTGGCCCGGCAATATCATCGACATTGTGTCTGTTCTTGCGACCATTTTCGGTCTGGCTACATCACTTGGATTTGGTGCCCAGCAGGCGGCATCCGGGATTTCCTATCTGTTTGGTATCGAGGGTGGCCTGAACGTTCAGATAGCCGTCATCGCCGGCGTGACAGCCGTTGCAACACTTTCTGTGATCAGGGGCATTCATGGCGGCGTAAGGGTTCTGAGTAATGCCAACATGATCATGGCAGCCGTGCTTCTGTTATTTATCATTTTTGCCGGGCCTACGCTGGCGATCTTCCAGTGGGTCTGGGATACCACGGTTTCCTATGCATCCAACATGGTGGCACTGAGCAATCCGTTCGGCCGCGTGGAAGACGAGACCTGGTTCCACGGCTGGACAGTCTTTTACTGGGCCTGGTGGATTTCATGGTCGCCGTTCGTGGGCATGTTTATCGCCCGCGTATCCAAAGGCCGGACTGTGCGGGAATTCGTGACCGCGGTGCTGATCATTCCGACGATTATTACCGTTTTCTGGATGAGCGCATTCGGTGGCTCTGCCCTTGAGCAGGTTCAGAACGAGGTTGGAGCGCTTGGCACTGAGGGGCTGACCGAAGTGTCTCTGGCCATGTTCCAGGCACTGGAGAACATCCCGTTTTCGGCCATCACGTCGTTTATCGGCATTACGCTGGTCCTGACCTTCTTTGTTACCTCGTCGGATTCCGGCTCACTGGTTATCGACAGCATCACTTCAGGCGGCAAGATTGATGCTCCGAAGGGGCAGCGGATCTTCTGGGCGGTGACTGAGGGCACCATTGCCGGTGTGCTTCTGTTCGTTGGTGGCGAGCAGGCACTGGATGCCTTGCAGGCGGGTGCCCTGAGCGTGGGCCTGCCATTCACCCTGGTACTCCTGGTAATGAGCTATAGCCTGTTCAAGGGCCTCCACCACGAGCGCAGGCTGTTGATGGCCAGCGGCGACATGTAGATCTGTAAGAGTCAGGCCCCGAATGCATCCTTCACGAACTTCACCCGCTCATCCGGGGTGAAGTGCGGGCGGCGCAGGGATTCAATGGTTTGTAGACGGGGTAACAACCCACAGCCGTTGGCCATCTGGATGGCCAGGCCCGGCCGGGCATTCAGTTCCAGCAGGAGCGGGCCTTTGCTGGCATCGACCACCAGATCAACGCCCATGTAGCCAAGCCCCGTGGCTTCGTAACAGCGGGCGGCCATGGCCAGCATCAGGTCCCAGTCGTCAATCACGATGTTTTCCAGCGCCAGACCAACATCCGGGTGGTTCGAAACGGGCCGGTTGAACTGGACCGCATTCAGCCCCCGGCCGTTGGCAATATTCAGGCCAACGCCGATGGCGCCCTGGTGAAGGTTAGCCTTGCCATCCGAGGCTTTCGTCGCCAGCCGAAGCATGGCCATGACCGGATAACCCTGAAACACCACGATCCGGATATCCGGCACGCCCTGGAATGAATACTTCGCCAGGCCGGGGATGGATTCCACAAGGTCCTCCACAATGGCCACATCCGGGGTGCCAGCCAGTGAGTAGAGGCCCGCCAGAATGTTAGACAGGTGTATTTCCAGAAAGGAGAGAGGCACGATAGCGCCGGATGCTTTAACGAACTGGCCGCCCTCCCTGCCGGAGATCACGGTAATACCTTTGCCGCCGGACCCTTTCGCCGGCTTCATCGCAAAGCGCTCCATGTCTTCGGCCATGGCTTTGAATCCGGAGATTTCGTGCTGTTGGCGCACCACCTGCAGCAATTTCGGTGTCGGCACGTCGTATTCAGCAACCACCAGCTTGGTTTTGAGTTTGTTATCAACCAGCGGGTAAGAGGCCCGGCTGTTGTACCGGGAAATGTAATCCACATTGCGCCGGTTCATGTTCAGCATGCCAAGGCGGTTGAGTTTGAAGGGCGATATCCACCCCATCAGTCATAGACCTTCATTGGATGAAATCGCTGGAGTTCACTCAGCTTATAGCCAGTGTACTGCCCCATCAGAAGTATGACGCCCAGGATAACCAGGTGCAGTTCGGGGAAATTGAAGGTCAGGTGGCTGGCCACCGGCGTGCTCATGGCGAGGAATGCGCAGATCGCGACAAACAGGCTGCCCGCGCCCTGAACCAGCACCTCGCCGCCGCCTTCCTCCTCCCAGAGAATGGACATACGTTCAATTGTCCAGGCGATGATTACCATGGGGAAGAAGGTCACCGTCATTCCGGTGTTGAAGCCCATGTGGTAACCGACAATGCTCAGGGCTGCCGTGATAAAGATCACCAGAATAATCAGCGCCGATATCCGGGACACCAGCAACAGGTTCAGGCTTGAAAGGTAGCCACGCATCAGCAGGCCGATAGAGACCACCGAAACAAACGCGATCAGCCCCGGAACGAGTGTGGTCTGGACAAAGGCGACGGCAATAAGAATGGGCATAAAGGTGCCCGATGTGCGAATGCCAATAACGATTCGCATGAACGCCACAATCAGCGCCCCAAGCGGTAACAGCAGCAGCATCCGGAACATGCCCTGTTCTTCAATGGGAAGCTGGTAAAGGCTCAGAAAACCCAGTCCCGTCTGGCCTGATTCGGCCTGCGCCAGTTGCAGCGCCGGAATAGTCTGGCGAAGCATGGAAAAGCTGACTTCCGAATCATCGCCGCCAACCAGGTCAAGCAGCGACACCGCAGCCTGGCGCCAGAGCAGAACGTTTTCCGGTAGGCCCTGTTCGGCGTTGCGGGGGTTGAACGTCAGCCAGCTTTCACCATCGTAAATCTGCAGAAATGGCCTGAGATCCTGCCTCCGTCGCGCATCTTCGAGATAGAGCCCCTCGGCGGTTCGCGCAGGAATTCCGGTGTGGTTAAGCATTCGGGTTAACAGGTTCAGATAGTTGGCACCGGACACCAGCAGGGTGGTGTTCTGTACCTGCCTGTTGTCGGGTTGCAGCAGCTTTATCAGCTCACGGGTCAGGCTTTCGGGTGTGCTCGAGCGGGATCTTGCCTGGTCAAGAATCTCTTCAACGGCCGTGGCCTGGGGCTCTTCCCAGAAGGCGGGCCCGGGTCGGGGCGCGCGCCGGGGTGCCTGGCGCAGAGCTGAGTCATTGGGCACAACCTGGACTTTGAAATAGAGCGTCTGCGGGCCGGTTACTTCCCGTTTCGACCACTCGGCGCGCCGGTTGCCGTTTTCTTCAACAATCGAAAACCCGTAGCCGGGAGATGCTGCCTGCTCGGAAATTATCCGGAACCCTGGTGGTGCATCCGGTATGTTCAGGCTCGCCAGCACCGGGGACCCGGTGCCGTCGAAATCGATGCGTGCTTCTACCATCCACACTGGCTGTTGCTCGCCACCGAACCACGGAATGCCCAGTTCAACATGACGCCAGACCGCCAGCGAAACGCCGGCTGAGATCAGCAGAAAGATAGCAATGTAAAACGGGACGCGGGACCTGCTGGTCATGGCAACTCGCTGTTGTTCTGATTCGGTAGCGGCGATGGCAGTTCGGTGGCGAACTCCTTGCCCACATCAATCAGCATGACATCCCGCAGAATATTCCGGCCCACCAGAACGACATGGGAAAGATGCTCACGGTTAGTAAGTGTAAACTCGGCCTGCTGGCGGTGGTCGCCAATCATGAACTGCAGCTCTACCACCACTCGCCGTTCCGCCGCATCGGCGTTGGCCTGAATAATTCTCACACGGCGGGAAACCTCGCTTTCGAGAGTCATGAAATCGTCGGATTCGGGCAATGGCACGTCAAACCGGACCCAGTTGCTGCCGTCTCTTTCAAACCGGGTGATGTTTCTGGCATCCAGCGACGACGTTTCGGCGCCGCTGTCAATCCGGGCAATATGAACGAGTCCCGGCTCCACCAGGAAAAAATTTTCCACTTCGCCGACAATGACTTTACCCCTGAGCCGGTCGGCCCGGCCGCTGGATTCCTGCTGTTCGGCTGCAGAGGCTGTCTCGCAGGCAGGCTCACGGGGTGCGGGAGGGCAGGAGAACTGCTCAGCCTGCTCATTGATCGCCGCCAGAATGGATTCGGTGCTGGTCTGATTCTGCATGGCGATGTTGCCAAGCTGCGCAAGCGCTTTTTCTTCGAGCCTGTCAATCTGCTCGCCCTGGGCAGAGACAGCGTCGTCGAGTTGGCCGATATCCCGCTTCTCAACCATGAAGTACTGATCAGCAGCACAGCCGGTCAGCAGGAGACCTGAAGCAATAAGGGTAAGACTACGTAGCACCGGGAAATTCACAAGCAAACCAGACATAGAGACCTGTTGAGAAAAATTGTTAAAAACGACGGTTGAGGGTCGGACAAAAATTGCGTCGCGGGAGTATACATCATCGCAATAAATGTGTTGCTTTAAGGATCAGTAAGACCAGCGGCTCCCGGTTAACGAATGGATTCGTCAAGGGTCAGGATTTTGCCAGGTAGCTGGATTTAATATGCGATAAACTGTTCCCCGACCCAGAAATTCATCCCTTGTTACAAGGAGTTCCCGGTGCCGGAGCTGTTCAACGATTTTCTCCAGCATGAGCAGTCTGTTGTTGCCGCTCTCGGCTTTGCTCTGGTGTCCGCGCTGGTGCTGCTGATGTGGTTGTTGAAAGAGCGCAGGACCCGGCAGGCTCTGTCCACCGAGCTCACAGAGCTTGAACATGCCCGTGCCATGGACAGGCAGCGCAATGGCCAGGCGGAAGAGGTCATGGCCGAGCAGCGGGCCTTGCGGGAACAGGCCGAAGCAGCCCGGGAAAGCTGGCGGGATCGCGCCACCGCACTTGATAACCGGGTTGCCGGGCTGGAATCGGAAAACCGGAATCAGCAACAGAAAATCCGCGAGCTGGAGGATGACAGGGCCACCCGCCAGGCGGGCACGGATCAGATCGCCAGAGAGCTCTCGGAGGCAAAAATGACACTGCGCGAGCAGGAAGTCACGCTGGACAAGGAACGTCGCGCAACCACTGAAAAACTGGAACTGCTTGAGCGCAACCGCGACGCGCTGAAGCAGGAATTTGAAAACCTGGCCAATAAAATATTTGAACAGAAAAGCGAGCGTTTCAGCCAGCAGACGCGGACCAGCCTGGATACCCTGCTTAACCCCTTCCGTGATCAGCTTCAGGATTTCCGCAAACGGGTTGAGGACGTTTACACCACGGAAACCCGTGACCGCCAGGCGCTCAGAAGCGAAATCAAATCCCTGCAGGAGCTCAACAGGCAGATCACCGAAGAAGCATCAAACCTGACCCGGGCCCTGAAAGGCGACAAGAAGATGCAGGGCAACTGGGGCGAGGTGATTCTCGAGCGGGTGCTTGAACGGTCCGGTCTGCGCAAGGGCATTGAGTACGACACCCAGGGCAGCTACCGCGATGACAGCAACCAGCTGTTACGCCCGGATGTGGTCGTGCACCTGCCCGACAGTCGCAACCTGGTGATTGATTCCAAGGTGTCACTGATTGCCTATCAGCAGTTCGCCACCGAAGAAGACGAAACCGCCCGCGCCGAAGCCCTGAAGCAGCATATCGAGGCCGTTCGCAGTCATATTCGTAGCCTTAGCGAGAAGGATTACAGTCAGTTGCACGGGTTGCACTCACCGGATTTTGTGTTTTTGTTCATGCCGATCGAACCTGCTTTTGTGGCGGCATTTCAGCAGGACGAGAACCTGTTTGCAGAAGCATTCGAGAGAAAGATTATTGTAGTAACACCGTCGACACTGCTGGCGACACTGAGAACCGTCGAGAACATCTGGCGATACGAACGCCAGAGCCAGAACGCCAAGCTGATTGCGGATCGGGCTGGCGCCGTGTACGACAAGTTGCGGGTGTTTGTGGAAGCCATGGAAAAATTGGGCGGGCAGTTACATACCGCACAGGGCACCTACGATAATGCCATGAACACGCTGACGCGGGGTCGCGGCAACCTTATATCCCAGGCGAACCGCTTTGTTGAGCTGGGGGTTCGTGTTAAAAAAGAATTGCCGAAAGGCATTCTCGATCAGGCCGAAGTGGATGCGGAAGGTGGCGACGACGTTGGCCCGGCCCGCGCAGATGAGACGATCGGTGATAACCAGCAGGAGTGAGATATGCTGAGAAAATTCCGGGTTGCATGTAAATTTATGGGCGGATGCCTGTTTTCATTCGCGCTGTTTGTGGGTGACGTGTCGGCGCTCGAGCCCGAGCATGAAGTCCGACGATTAATGCTGGCAACGGAAGCTGCCGTCACATCAGAAAACTGGGGCGATGCCAGCGAATATCTGAACCGTCTCCAGCAGATGGAGTCCGACAAGCCCACTGATTACTTGTATTTCCGTGGCCGGGTGATGCTCGAATCCGGTCATTACAATGAAGCCCGGTCAGCGCTTGAACAGTACGTGACAAAAGCGGGCTCGGAAGGAGAGCACTATACCCGCACGCTGGAATTGATTACCCGAGTGGAAAAATCCCGGCAAAATGAAACACTCCGTTCCGGAGAGGCAGGGGCAACTGGCGCGGAGCCGATAGCGGTTATCGAACCCGCCGGGGAAGCGCCGCTCGGGAAACTGCGCGAGCTGTACCTGGCAGACTCGGACGCGCAGGCACTGGTCATTCATCTTAACGCGCTGCTGGACGGTGTGGGCTGGCGCCCTGACGAGCGCATCAAGCGCCTGGATCGTCCTGCCAACCTGACGTATCGGGTCAACCGTATGAACGACTCCCTGAATATCCAGGAATCCCGCCGGGACGGGGATGACCGGATAAGCCGATCGACAGAATCGCTTGGTGTGTTCGGTATAAATCCCAGTATTAACTGGAGCTGCGAGCCGGCTGCGGCGGCTTGCTGGATCTATGATCCGAGAGACGGTTCACGGTTGATGCAACTGGCGCAAGAGCATGGGGTTGCCGCTGAGGTAGCCCGGACCCTGGGCCAATTGATACGAACCATGCAGAACCGCGATTAGTCAGCGCCGCCGCGCTCACCTTCGCGGTAGGCACCAGGCGTTACCCCCGTCCATTTTTTGAAGGCCCTGTGGAAAGTGGACGGCTCGGTAAAGCCAACCTTGAAAGCAATGTCGTTGATGGCCAGGTCCGGCCGCGACAGATAGTAAATCGCCATATCCCGCCGCAGCAGATCCTTGATTTCCTGAAACGACGTATTTTCCTGCTTCAGTCGTCGCCTCAGAGTTTGCGGGCTGGTGTTCAGCTCCGCCGCAATCCACTCGAAATCCGGCAGTGACTGGGAAAAATCCCGCCCGATCAGGGCCCGTATCTTGCCGGTAAAGGTGTTGCTCTCATCCGGCCGGGACAGCAGGTCCGCCGGAGAGGTTTTCAGAAACTGGCGCATCTCCGGCTTATCCCGGATAACCGGCGCTTTCAGGAACCGCTTGTTGAAAGTGAGCGCGGTTTGATTGCGATTGAATGCCAGGGGACAGTGAAAAATGTGCCGGTATTCGTCGCCGTGGGCCGGCTCCGGATAACTGAATTCAGCACAGACCAGTTCGATCGGCTGACCGATCAGCCAGCTTCCCAGCCGGTGCCAGATCACCAGAATACTTTCCTGAAAAAAGTGCAACGGGTCGTCGGTTTCGCCCTCAATCACGGTGACCAACTTAATCTCGTCGCCGTGACTCTCCAGTCGCATGCCGACCATGGGTTCAAACAGCCGGCAAAAATCGAAAGCCTGCCGGTAAACGGCCTCAAGGTTCGGACTGTCCATGACCAGGGCACACATAGTGGCGAAGGTGCCGGTGCGACACCGGCGCGGCCCCAGGCCCATGAATTCGTCTTCCATTCCGTTCCACACAGCTTGCAACAGTTGGCTGTACTGGCGACTGCTGACCCGGGCCATTTCTATTTTCAAAAGGTCGGGCGAGATACCGGCGCCAGACAGCAGGCGGTCTAACTCGACGCCCTTGTTGCGCGCGCCTGTCAGCGCTGCTTCAACGAAATGCCTGGAAACCGTGAGTTCTGACATGCTGCCCTTTGCGGTCGTTAAGTGGACTCCATCATAAAAGGCGTGGGCGGCATTGCAACTATATCGCAGTGGAAGAAAAAGCCACCGGGTTTGGTGGATGCGGCAGTTGGTTTGCCAGGCAGAAAGCGTCAGCATCAGGGAAGGAGTCAAACCTAACCGGAGAATCGCATGTCAAAGCCATTGCAGCATCTGAAAGTCCTGGATTTCAGCACCCTGTTACCCGGCCCGTACGCCACCATGATGCTGGCCGATATGGGTGCCGAGGTATTAAGGATAGAAGCACCAGACCGGGTGGACTTGGCGAAAGTGATGCCGCCTTTCGATGGCAAATTCAGCACCACCTACTCTTACCTTTCCCGGGGCAAGCAGACTCTGCCGTTGAATTTGAAGGCTGAAGGCAGCGTGGAACGGGTAAAAGGCCTGGTGCGGGATTATGACATTGTGATGGAACAATTCCGACCGGGAGTGATGGATCGCCTGGGCATTGGCTATGACGTTCTGAAAGCGGAAAACCCGGCGTTGATATATTGCGCCATCACCGGCTACGGCCAGACAGGTCCCTACCGGAATCGCGCCGGACACGACATCAACTATCTGGCTCTGTCCGGCGTTGCCAGCCACAGCGGCCGCAGAGGCGACGGGCCGCCGCCGATGGGTATACAGGTGGCCGATGTCGCTGGCGGCTCCCATCATGCTGTGATGGGTGTTCTGGCGGCCGTCATCAGGCGCCAGCAAACCGGCGAAGGCAGTTTTGTTGATATCAGCATGACCGATGCCGCTTTTGCCATGAATACGATGGCCGGCGCGGCCTGCCTTGCCGGTGGTCAGCAGCAGACACCGGAGGGCGGCATCCTGAACGGTGGCTCATTTTACGATTATTACCAGACCAGTGACGGACGGTGGCTCTCCGTGGGCAGCCTTGAGCCACAGTTTTCAGCGCGATTGTTTGATGCGCTGGAACTGAGTGACTTGAAGAAGTTGGCCATGAGCCAGAAGCCCGATCATCAGCAGCAACTCAAAGCGGCGATCAAACAGAGGATTGCGCAAGAACCACTCGATCACTGGACGGTTGTTTTTGCCGATGTTGATGCCTGTGTGGAGCCCGTGTTGACGATTGCGGAGGCGGCGGAGCACCCGCAGCTGAAAGCCAGAGGAACGGTGGTTGAGGTAGATCGGGGAGACGGGAATACACAGAGGCAGCTGGCGCCCGCGATCCGATTTTCGTGAGGTGCTTCATGGCGTTTTCAGGCCGGGGAAACGCCACCCGGCAAACCCCAGCCGTCAGGTTTTCTGGTAAACTTCATCAAATCGACGCCTTCTGAATCACCAACACTGATGAGACGCCTATGACCACTGTAATCCGTCAGGATGACCTGATAGAGAGTGTAGCGGACGCGCTGCAGTTCATTTCCTACTATCACCCGAAAGATTTCATTCAGGGTGTTCATGAAGCTTATCTCAGGGAAGAGTCCCAGGCGGCGAAAGACGCCATGGCGCAGATCCTGATCAATTCACGCATGTGTGCCCAGGGCAAGCGGCCATTATGCCAGGACACCGGCATTGTAACCGTGTTTGTGACCGTGGGTATGGACGTGCAGTGGGATGCCGACATGGCGCTGGACGACATTATTAACGAAGGCGTTCGGCGGGCGTACAAACACCCGGACAACGTGTTGCGGGCGTCAATTCTGGCCGACCCGGACGGTGCGCGCACCAACACGAAAGACAACACGCCCGCGATCATTCATTACAAGATTGTGCCGGGCAATACTGTAGACATACACGTCGCAGCCAAGGGTGGTGGTTCAGAGGCCAAGGCCAAGTTTGCCATGCTGAATCCGTCGGATTCAGTCGCGGAATGGGTGTTGAAAATGGTCCCGCAGATGGGCGCCGGTTGGTGCCCGCCGGGGATGCTGGGCATCGGTATTGGCGGCACGGCTGAAAAGGCGATGGAATTGGCCAAGGAATCTCTGCTGGACCCGATTGATATTCACGACCTGCAGGCTCGTGGCGCGTCGAACCGCGCCGAAGAATTGCGGCTGGAATTGTTCGATAAAGTGAACGACCTGGGCATTGGTGCCCAGGGTCTGGGTGGTCTGACGACGGTGCTGGATGTGAAGGTAAAAGATTACCCGACTCACGCCGCGAACAAGCCGGTGGCGATCATCCCCAACTGCGCCGCCACCCGCCATGCCCATTTCGTTCTCGACGGTTCCGGCCCGTCACTGCAAACGCCCCCGAGTCTGGACGACTGGCCGGAAATCACCTGGGAAGTCGGCGCGAGCGTGCGCCGGGTCAACCTCGACACGGTCACGCCGGAAGACGTCAAAGACTGGCAGCCAGGTGAAACCGTGCTGCTGTCCGGCAAGATGCTGACCGGTCGTGATGCGGCCCATAAAAAGATGGTAGACATGATCGAGCGCGGTGAAGAGCTGCCGGTCAGCATGAAAGGCCGCTTCATCTATTACGTGGGCCCGGTCGACCCGGTGCGCGAGGAAGTGGTCGGCCCCGCCGGCCCTACGACCGCCACGCGGATGGACAAGTTCACCCGCACCATGCTGGAGAAAACCGGTCTGACCGGGATGATCGGCAAGGCCGAACGGGGACAGGTGGCGATTGATGCCATTCGCGAATTCGGCGCGGTCTACCTGATGGCGGTTGGTGGCTCGGCTTATCTGGTATCAAAGGCGATCAAGAAGGCCGACGTGGTTGCTTTTGAAGAATTGGGTATGGAAGCCATCTATGAGTTCGAAGTGGAAGACATGCCGGTAACCGTTGCCGTGGATTCCAGGGGTTCTTCTGTTCACCAGACCGGTCCCGTGGAGTGGCACGACAGGATCATTGCAGCCAAGGCTGTATAGAATCAGGAAGAACAACTGATATTCAGGTGCTTCCCCCAGTCCGGGGGCGGCGCCGAATATTGCTCGTTTTCCGGCTGTTCATCGAAGGGCTGTTTCAGCACCCCCAACAAGCGTTCCATAGGTTCATAGTCGCCGTTCTGGGCCTCCAGAATCACTTGCTGGGCCATATAGTTCCGCAGGATGTATTTCGGGTTCGTGGCCCGCATCTGTCTTTCCCGCGCTTCGGGGCCAATATCCTCGCTCTGCAATCTTTCCTGATAGCGTTCCAGCCAGCCATCGGCCACGCTGCGATCGACAAACAAATCTCTGACCGGCGCACTGCCGTGGGCTTGCAGGTTCGACAACCCCCGGAAGAACAGGGTGTAGTCGATATGATGCTCATGGAGCATGCTGAAGGTGTCCATGATCAGGCTCAGATCGGCGTCGGACCCTTTAAAAAGCCCCAGCTTGTTGCGCATGTTTTGCAGAAAACGTTCGTTATAGGCTGTTTCATATAGCCGCAGGTCCCGGCGAATATCGTCTTCATCCATGACCGGCAGTAGGGCCTTGGCCAGGTACTGGCAGTTTACGAAGCCGCTGTCGGGCTGGCGATTGTAGGCGTAGCGCCCGCCCTGGTCGGTGTGGTTGCAGATGTAGCCGGCGTCAAAATCGTCCAGAAAGGCATAAGGGCCATAGTCGAAGGTTTCGCCAATAATGGACATGTTGTCGCTGTTCATTACCCCGTGGCAGAAGCCCACGGCCTGCCAGTCGGCAATCAGCCGTGCGGTGCGTTCGACCGTTTCGCCATACCAGCGTTGGTAGCGTTCCTGTTCCGGCAAATCGGCCAGTTCCGGATAATGCAGCACAATGACATGGTTCAGCAAAGTGCGAACGGCTTCTTCGCCATGGTGGTTCGCCGCATACTCGAAATGGCCGAAACGGATGTGGCTCTGGGTCACCCGCAGCAGGGTCGCCGCGGTTTCGATGGATTCCCGCCGCACCGGATCTTTCGCGCTGACCATGAACAGTGCCCGGGTGGTGGGAATGCCCAGCCCCGCCATGGCTTCGCTGCACAGGTATTCGCGAATGGTGGAACGCAATACCGCCCGGCCATCGCCGAAGCGGGAGTAGGGGGTCATGCCCGCGCCCTTCAGGTGCCAGTCCCAGCGGCGGCCGTCCGGCCCCAGGGTTTCCCACAGCAGCAGCCCCCGGCCGTCGCCCAGTTCCGGGTTGTACACGCCGAACTGGTGGCCGGTGTACTTCATGGCGACCGGGTCCATGCCGTCAAGCAGTTCGGTGCCGGATCCCACGCCGACCCAGTCTGACGGGGCGGAGGAGCTGAAGCCCATCGCTTGGGCCAGAGGCGCGTTGAAGCACACCATACGCCCATTTTTCAGGGGGGTTGGATGCACGCGGGTGTAAAAGTGGTTGGGCAACTCCAGGTGCCGGTGCTCAATTTTAAGACTCTGTCTGGACATAGACTTACCGGACGTCAAAGATGGAAGGGCAGTGTCCCAGATTCCTGCGGCGTACCACAAACGGCAAATCAACCATCTATACTGATAGTGGTACAGAACCTGCAACTCGCAGACGAAAGAGCACGACAGGCAGCTCCCGAGCGAGGCCAACACCAAAAACCAGGAAAACTATTGTGGCGACGCCCGATCTCTCCAGCATCATTCGTAGGTTGATTGAGCAGGAATCTCTGCCTGCGACATACGCGGACACTGTTCGCCGAGTCATTCTGCCCCTGGCCCAGCACATTAAGGGGTTGCGTTGGGACCGCCAGCGCCCGGTTCTGGTGGGCATTAACGGTGCCCAGGGTACCGGCAAATCAACACTGACGCTTTTCCTGCGAGAGCTACTGTCGCATTTGTATCAGGTGCCCACCGCCAGTTTTTCCATCGACGATCTCTACATGACCCGCGCGGGACGCGAACGGTTGGCGGACGAAAAACACCCTCTGCTACTGACCCGTGGCGTGCCTGGAACCCATGATCTGGCTCTTGGTGAACGTGTGATTGAACGGCTGACATCAGCAGCACCGGATGCGAAAACGCCGGTGCCTGCATTTGATAAGTCACGGGACGACCGCGCCCCGGAGTCAACCTGGCCAGTATTTACAGGCAGGGCCGAGGTCGTGCTGTTAGAGGGCTGGTGCGTCGGCGCTTTACCCGAAAGCAACGCTGAATCGCTGGTGGCGCCGATTAATGATCTGGAAGCGCAGGAGGATGTGGACGGGGCCTGGCGTCGTTATGTCAATCAACGCCTCAAGGACGAGTACACACGATTTTTTCAGAAGATTGACTGCCTGATTATGCTCAAGGCGCCTTCCATGGAGTCGGTGCTGGAGTGGCGCACCCTTCAGGAGCGCAAGCTTAAAGACAAAGTGAATAGCGCACCATTAGGAGGCGTTGAAGAGTGCGATTCATCGACCCGTCTGATGTCCGATGACCAGATCAGACGTTTCATCATGCATTACGAACGCATCACCCGCGCCTGCCTGACCGAAATGCCCACCAGGGCGGATGCGGTGATCCAGGTGGATGGCAATCACCGTTTCAGTGATCCGCTTATCCGCCAGCGGCAATAGAGGAGTGAGCCATGACAAAGTCCCGGCTGATCATTTTTTCTGACCTGGATGGCACCCTTCTGGACCATGATAACTATGACTGGTCGCCCGCTGTCCCTGCTATGGAAAGGCTTGCAGCCTCGGACATTCCGGTGGTGCTGAACTCCAGTAAAACCATCAGCGAAATCCGGAATTTGCGAAAGCGTATGGCGAACGGGGCACCGTTTATTGTTGAGAACGGCGCGGCGGTGGTGATCCCGGCGAACTGTTTTGGTTCGTCTGAAGAACAGGTGAAACGTTTTGGGGCACCTTACGCTGAGGTGTTGTCCCTGTTGGCCAAACTCAGAGAAGACGGTTTTCAGTTCTGCGGGTTTAACGATATGTCAGCCGCCGAGATTGCATCCTGTTCAAGGCTGTCTGAAGCAGAAGCTGAGCTTGCCCGGGACCGCGTCGCCACCGAGCCGCTGTTGTGGCAGGGAGATGAAGATTCGCTGGCATTGTTTCGCCAGAAACTGGAGGCCGAAAATTGCCGGCTGGTGCAGGGCGGACGTTTTTTACACGCCATGGGTAATTTTGATAAAGCCGATGGGGTCCGGTTCTTGCTGAAGAAATACAAAGAGCAGGATCCCGCCGGTCGGTTAATTGCGGTGGCGTTGGGCGATAGCCCCAATGACCAGCAGATGCTGGAGCAGGCAGACATCGCCGTTATTGTGAAGGGTGTGCAGTCGGACAGCGTGGTGCTGCCGTCACAGAGTCGCGCCATCCGGTCTCTCAAGGCCGGGCCTGCGGGATGGAATGAATGCGTGCTGAATCTGTTGATCGAATATGGATACTGACAGCGGTTATTGACCGGTAATTAAAACAACAGGAGCGCCGCCATGGGCGACTTTTACCAGAACGGAATTATCACGACTCTTCACAATCTTGTCCGCCGTCCTGTGGAAGATCTGGAAAAAGAGTTGATGAGTTTTCGCAAAGATCGGCCCATGTCACTGGTGCTGCCCTCGCTCTACTCGGAACTGGAGGGGCCGGCCCTGAAGAATATTGTGGCGGAATTGGCGAAGGTGCCATATCTGGAGCAGATCGTTATCGGGTTGGACCGGGCTAACGAAGCGGAATATCGGCATGCGCTGGAATACTTTTCGGGCCTGCCGCAACACGTGCGGGTGCTCTGGAACGATGGGCCGCGCCTGCGCGCGCTTGATCTGAAACTGGAAAAACAGGGATTGGCGCCAACCGAGATGGGGAAGGGGCGGAATGTCTGGTACTGCTTCGGTTACATTCTGGCCAGCGGTAAAAGTAAAGCCGTGGCGTTGCACGACTGCGACATCCTCACCTACTCCCGGGATCTGGTGGCAAGGCTGATCTATCCCGTCGCCAATCCCGGATTCAATTACATGTTCTGTAAGGGCTATTACGCCCGCGTGGCGGAAGGCAATATGAACGGCCGGGTCAGCCGTCTTCTGGTGACGCCGCTGATTCGCGCTTTGAAAAAGGTGGCGGGCCCCAACGATTATCTGGATTACCTGGACAGTTTTCGCTACCCACTGGCCGGGGAATTCTCGTTTCGTACTGATGTGATTAACGATCTGCGCATCCCCAGTGACTGGGGATTGGAAGTGGGGGTGCTGTCAGAAATGAAGCGCAATTACGCGACCAATCGTCTGTGCCAGGTGGACATCGCAGATACCTACGATCACAAACATCAGGAGCTTTCCCCGGAAGATGCCAGCCGCGGGCTGTCAAAAATGAGCACGGACATCAGCAAGGCGTTGTTCCGCAAACTGGCGACTAACGGCGAAATTTTCTCCAACGAAAAGTTCCGCACCATCAAAGCCACCTACTACCGGATTGCCCTGGATTTTATCGAGACCTATCAGAGCGATGCCGTGATCAATGGCCTGAGCTTTGACCGCCACAAGGAAGAAAAAGCGGTGGAATTATTTGCCCAGAACGTTATGAACGCAGGGGCCTATTTTCTGGATAATCCCATGGATACGCCCTTTATCCCCAGCTGGAACCGGGTCACCAGCGCCATTCCGGATATCAAGGATCAACTGCTGGAAGCGGTGGAACTGGACAACGAGGAGTATTCTTGCCCGTGAGTAATGCCCTTCATCAAAAGCTGACGACCATGCTGGGTGTGGTCTACCCGGCGCTGGATACTTCGGCGCTGGCGACCCGTTTGCTGGAAACCATGGGGCTGATGGAGGATGCACCCGCGCCACAGCCGCACCAGAACAACTGGGACGAATCCGATGTCGTGCTGATTACCTATGCAGACACGGTGCAGACAGCAGACGAGAAGCCGCTCAAGACCCTGCTGCGGTTTCTGGACGACTGCCTGAGCGATACCGTGTCTGCCGTTCACATTCTGCCGTTTTTTCCCTATAGCTCGGACGACGGTTTTTCAGTGATGGATTACCTGGCGGTGAACGAGTCCCACGGTGAGTGGTCCGATGTGGAAGCCATTGCGGAGCGGTATAAATTAATGTCGGACCTGGTGATCAACCACATGTCCGCGCGCAGCCGCTGGTTCGAGAATTTCAAAAGGCGCGTTGATCCGGGCAAGGATTATTTTTTCGAGGCCAAGCCTGGTGACGATCTTAGCGCGGTGGTGCGCCCGAGAACCTCGCCGCTTTTGAACCCGGTGCAGACAGACGACGGCGAGCGTTACGTCTGGTGTACTTTCAGCGAGGACCAGGTTGACCTGAATTTTGCCAACCCGCAGGTGCTGAACGAGTTTGTGGGCATCCTTCGCTACTATCTGGACCGCGGCGTGATCTGGTTCCGCATGGACGCGGTCGCGTTTCTGTGGAAAGAAGTCGGTACGCCCTCGATCCACCTTCAGCAGACCCACGAACTGATCAAGATTCTGCGTCTGCTGATTGAACACCATACGCCCGAGAGCGTGGTGATCACCGAAACCAACGTGCCCAACCGTGAAAATCTGACCTATCTGGGCAACGCCAACGAAGCCCATGTGATTTACAATTTTTCGCTGCCGCCCCTGCTGATCAACACCCTGGTAACCGGCAACTGCCGCCATCTGAAAACCTGGCTGATGAGTATGCCGCCCGCCCAGATGGGCACGACCTATCTTAATTTTATTGCGTCCCACGATGGAGTAGGACTGCGGCCAACGGACGGGTTGCTGGATGACGATGAGAAGCAGCGGCTGATCAACACCATGGAATCTTTTGGCGGCAAGGTGTCCTATCGCCGCACGCCGGATGGCAAGGACCAGCCCTACGAAATGAACATCGCGCTGTTCGACGCGCTAAAAGGGACGGCCGAAAAAGGCGCGGACCACTGGCAGATGCAACGGTTTATCTGCGCCCATACGGTGATGCTGGCGCTTGAGGGCATCCCGGCGTTCTATATCCACAGCTTGTTGGGCACTGAAAACGATTACGATCGCATGGAAAACACCGGACGCTTTCGTTCCGTCAACCGCGCCCAGTGCCAGATTGACCGTCTGGAAACGCTTCTGGCGGATCCACAGAGCCATCACAACAAGGTGTTCACCGAGCTGAAGCGGCTGATTGCGATCCGACGCCGACAGCCGGCGTTCCATCCCAACGCCACCCAGTTCACGTTGCACCTGGGGCTGAAATTGTTCGGTTTCTGGCGCCAGAGTATGCGTCGGGACCAGTCCATCTTCTGCATTCACAACGTCAGTGACGAGGCCCAGGACGTGTCCCTGGCCGAGATCAACCTGATCGGCACCGATCATTGGCGGGATCTGATTTCCGGAATGGCCATCGACGACCTGGCTGGCAGCATTACCCTCAAGCCCTACCAAAGTGTGTGGTTGTCTAACCGGGATTAGTGGCAGAATGCGGCTATGCCCCATAACGCCATGCCCCGCATTCTGCTTTTATCCGCCTATGACGCCGGCAGCCACAAGCGCTGGCGAGAGCAGCTGGTGGCCAGCCAACCTGAATACCGATGGGACACTCTGGCGCTTGCGCCCCGGTTTTTCCGCTGGCGGATCCGCGGTAACGCACTGACCTGGTTGAACGAGCCCGCACTGCTGAAGCCCTGTGATCTGATCATTGCCACGTCGATGGTGGATCTTGCGTCGATTCGCGGCTTCCACCCCCACCTTGCGCAAACACCCTGCCTGGTTTACATGCACGAAAACCAGTTCGCCTATCCGGGCTCCGGAAGGCAGCATTCCAGCGTTGATCCGCAAATGGTCAATCTGACCAGCGCGATTGCGGCGGACCGGGTGCTGTTTAACAGCGCCTGGAATCGGGAGAGTTTTCTGGAAGGCAGCGGGCGGTTTCTGGATAGGATGCCGGACGGCGTTCCCGATGGCCTGGTGACCCGCCTGCGAAATAAATCCCGGGTGCTGCCGGTGCCAATATCAGACGCTCTGTTCGATGCCCGCCGACGGTCATTGGACAACAGTTGCCCACACCTTTTGTGGAATCACCGCTGGGAGTACGATAAAGGCCCGGACCGTCTGCTGCTTTTGCTGGACGCGTTGGTGGATATGGGGCAGGATTTTCGGCTCAGCGTGGTGGGCGAGCAGTTTCGCAAGTCACCGGCGGTCTTTGACGAGATTCAACAGCGTCACCGGGCGCAAATCGTGGACTGGGGATTCCTGCCGGATCGGTCAGCGTATGATCGTTTGCTTGGTGAAGCGGATGTGGTGGTGTCTACTGCACTGCATGATTTTCAGGGCCTGTCGGTGCTGGAGGCCATGGCCGCTGGCTGTGTTGCGCTGACGCCTGATCGCCTGGCTTATCCGGAATACGTTCCCGAGAGCCAGCGTTACGCCAGTTTTGAAGAGGATCCGGATGCAGAAGCCCGGGCCGCGGCAAAAACCCTGGTCGCGTTGCTGGCTGGATCAGTCGAAAATCGGCAACCGGATGGCTGGCGTATGAGCCAGTTACAGACACAGTATTATGATGAAATGCAGACTTTATTGAACCGGGATTTAACCACTTACACAGGCGGGGAGAGGTACCGATGACAAAAGCCATCAGGATTCACGATGGATCACTGAGTTGGGAAGACTGCGAGCCAGTCACCGACGTGCCAGAGAACCATGTGACCATTGATGTTGCCTGGACAGCGGTCAATCGTGCCGATCTGATGCAACGGGCAGGGGTGTATCCGCCACCTCCCGGCGCGTCACCGATTCTGGGGCTTGAGGTCAGCGGAACTTTAGCGCGAGTGGGGAAAGGGGTAAGCACTCTGAAACCAGGCGACGAGGTTTGCGCCCTGTTGACCGGAGGCGGTTACGCCACCGAAGTGATGGTGCCTGCCGCACAGGTGCTGCCTGTGCCTAAAGGTTACAGCCTGCGGGAGGCCGCAGCAATCCCTGAGGTGTTCGCCACCGCCTGGCTGAACCTGTACCACGAAGCGCAACTGCAACCGGGCGAAAAGGTGCTGGTGCACGCTGCGGCGAGCGGATTGGGCACTGCGGTGATTCAGCTGGCGACCGCGCTGGGTAACCCGGTATTCGCCACTGCCGGCAGCGACGACAAGCTGGAGATCTGCAAGCGCCTGGGTGCGTCGGGGCTCTGGAATCGAAACAAAGGATCGTTTGTGGAAGCCGTCACCCAGTGGGGCGGAGTGGATATGGTGCTGGACCCGGTGGGCGGCAGCTATATCGCGGAAGATCAGAAAGTGCTCAACGTGGACGGTCGGATTGTACTGATCGGCCTGCTGGGCGGACGCATGGCGGAAGTGGACCTGGGCCTGATGCTGGTCAAACGCCAACGCCTGATCGGCTCAACCCTGAGATCCCGCACGGTGGTGGATAAGGGCGCCGTGATGAACGCGCTGTTCAAGCACGTCTGGCCGCTGCTCAGTGCCCGCCAGATCGAGCCGGTAATCGACCGCTCCTGGCCGATTGACCAGGCAGAGGCCGCCATGGCCTATGTGGCGGACAACAAGAACATCGGCAAAGTCCTGCTGGACGTGGCCTCAACCTGAACCGTGATTTGGTTTAGTCGGCGATGTGGATAAGTTGCTTGCCGAAGTTCTTGCCTTCGAGCATGCCCTTGAAGGCTTCGGGCGCGCTATCGAGACCCTCAGCGATGGTTTCGCGATACTTCAATGCACCCGAGGCGATCCGGTCGGTCAGGATTGAGGTGATTTCCTGATGTTTGTCCTGCCACTCGGTGACCAGGAAAAACCGGTGTTCCGGCACCGGATCGAGCGCTTTCAGGATGTGGAACGGCGTTTCCACGGAGCTCATGTCTTCGGCGTTGTAGGCTGAGACGAACCCGCAGACAGGCACCCGGGCTCCCGGGTTTAACAGGGGCGCAACAGCGCGAGTAACGGCCCCGCCCACGTTTTCAAAATACACATCGATGCCGTCGGGGCAGGCGGCTTTCAGGTCGGCGTCCAGGTTTCCTGCCTTGTAGTCCACACAGGCATCAAAGCCCAACTCTTCTACGACAAAACGGCATTTGTCCGGTCCACCGGCAACGCCGACGGCGCGGCAACCTTCTTTTTTGGCGGTCTGGCCGACTACCGTTCCCACCGGACCGGAAGCTGCAGAGACCACGACGGTTTCCCCGGCTTTGGCCTTGCCGACGTACATCAGCCCGCAATAGCCGGTTCTGCCGGGCATGCCGGCGACGCCGAGATACGCTTGCAGCGGCACTTTTTCTTCAGCCCCGTCTTTGGGTTCGATCTTGTAAACCATGTCAGCATTGCCGGGGAATACCACGTATTCCTGCCAACCCGAATAGCAAGTTACTAGGTCCCCTTCCTTCAGATCCGGTGAGCGGGATTCAACGATTCGTGCCACGGATTCACCCACGATCACTTCGTCGATACCAATCGGGTCCATATAGCCCTTCGCGTCGTTCATCCGCGGGCGTACATAGGGGTCCAGCGACAACCAGAGCACCTTGGCCAGGACCTCGCCCTCTTTCAGCTCACGGACTGGACGTTCTTCCATCACCAGGTCGCCTTTCTGAATCTCGCCCTGGGGTCGCTTTTTCAGCACAATGGCTCGATTGGTTACTTCACTCACGGGCGCTCTCCTTAATTTTGGTTGCTTTATAAAACCAAATTAGAGTGCCGCACTGACCTGCGCAGGTCAAGGCCGAATCAGGGTCGGACTCCGCAATCAACGTGCAGGACCTCGCAGATCTTTCACCCGGATTTCCAGCATTTCGGCGTTGGCGTTTTCCGGGGCAGTAGGTGTGTCGGCCAGCAGCTCAATCCGCGACCAGAAGCGCTTGGGGAAATGCTTCATCGCGGGGCCGCCGCAATGGCTGAAGAAGCTGCCCCAAAGCCCCCTCAGTGCCATGGGAACCACCGGCACCGGCCGATGGGCCAGAATTTTATCAACGCCGCTTCGGAAAGAAGCAATTTCGCCATCGGTGGTCAGGCGACCCTCGGGGAATATGCACACCACGTGTCCTGCGCTCAGTTCTTCGTCGATGCGGCTGAACGCCGAGCTGTAGATGTCGGGCACGGTGGTTTTCGAGCCAATCGGAATAGCTCGGGCCATTCTGAAAATTCCGCCAAGCAGTGGCGTTTTGAAGATGTGATGGTCCATCACAAACCTGACCGGGCGGCGAACAGCACCCGCAATGACCAGCGCATCCATGTAGGTTATGTGGTTACACACCAGCAGCACCGGGCCCTCGTCGGGAATGCTCCGCAGCCCCTGATGTTTAACCCGATATATCGTATGGGACAGAATCCAGACGATAAACCGCAGCGCAAACTCCGGTAGCTGCTGATAGACAAACCCGGCGACGATGAGGTTCATGATGGATAACACCAGGAAGAACTCGGGAATGCTGATCCCAATTATCCCCAGCATGATGACGCCCATGATGGCACTGACAACCATAAAGAGGGCGTTGAAAACATTCAGTGCTGCAATCACCTGTGCCCGTCGGTTTTCCGGAGTTTCCTTCTGTACAAAGGCATAAAGTGGCACGATAAACAGCCCGCCAAAAAAACCGATGCCGAGCAGATCGATTGCCACCCGTCGGTATTCCGGGTCACTTACAATGGTCAGCCAGTTGGTGGGCGAAGGGTTAGCCGGCATGCTCAGGTACAGGTCCACGCCAAACAGGGTGAGCCCCAGTGAACCGATGGGGACAATACCCAGTTCAATTCGATGCCCCGACAAGCGCTCACAGGCCATTGAGCCCATCGCAATGCCGATGGTGAAAATAGCCAATAGCAGCGTGACGACCGTTTCGTCGCCCATCAGATCGGTCTGGGCAAAATTGGGGAACTGGGTCAGGTAAGCGGCACCCAGAAACCAGAACCAGGAGATCGCCATGATGCAAAGCAGCACCGAATAGTTGCTTGCGGCCAGGCGCATCAGACGCCAGGTTTCCCGAAAGGGGTTCAGGCCAATAACGATATCCGTTTGGGTGGTTCCGGTTGTCGGGATTTTCCGCGCCGCCAGATAACCCAGGATAGCGATGCCAAGTGCGCCAAGCGCTGCCAGTTTGTTGGGTTCATCCAACCCCATCAACAGGCCCGCGACGATTGTCCCCACCAGGATTGCCACAAACGTGCCCATCTCTACCAGTGCGTTGCCGCCTACCAGTTCGTCGTTCTCCAGCACCTGGGGCAGGATGGCGTACTTTACCGGGCCGAAGAAGGTGGACTGGGTGCCCATTAAAAACAGCAACAACAGCAGCAGCTCGTACCATTGGTACCATAAGCCGACGGCTGCTGTGGCCATGATCGCGATTTCCGCGATCTTGACCCAGCGGATAAAACCGGATTTCTCATATTTGTCGGCCATCTGACCGGCGATTCCGGAAAACATAAAGAACGGAAGGATAAACAGAAAGGCGGCAACGTTAACCACGATATCAATGGACAGACCTGCCAGGCCACCTGCGGTGTAGGTGATCAAAAGCAACAGTACGTTTTTGAACAGGTTGTCGTTAAACGCGCCGGAAAACTGGGTCAGGAAAAAAGGCAGAAAACGTCGTTGTGAGAGAAGCCGGGATTGGCTCTGGTCATCCATGAATAAAACCCGCTGTGTCATTTGGTGTTGCGATAGTCTGCCACAGATGTCGTTATAAATCGGGGCAGAAAGTATGAATTATTGCACGTCTTTGACAGACGACAACGGTCTGTTGAGCGCACCTTCGCGGCAGGCTAGGCGGGCCAGTTGCCGGGCACCACAAATACCCGGTGATGCTCCTGCCACACCCCGGGTTCATCGGTCTGCTCCATTACCGCAAACAGCCGTGGCATGCCCAATGAGCGCACGGTTTCGAGTGCCTCTGCGGTCAGGCGTGCATCCGGTGGGCCAGGCTGCCGCCAGGGACCCAGCCAGTGGGGTTTGATCAACGGAATCCAGTGCTGCTCAACCTGATCCGGCGTTGCCCTTGCGCTGTTCATCCCGTCCAGATCGTCGATGTAAAGCCACTCGCCCCGCAGATGGTCCGATGGTATGCCTTCGGGCGAGGGAACCTGGAAATTTACCGGGTAGAACAGATACCCGGGCATGAAAATACGGGCCAGCGTCGGGGTGGGGATATTGCGGGCGTGGAGCAGTTCCAGCGTCTCCGGCTTTTCGGCCAGGCGGCTCTGGTGAGTGACCAGTCTTGCTGTTTTAAGGTCGAGGCGATCTTTTGAATTGGGGCCATACCAGAGCGGGCTGGACTGACCGGGATTGGCGTAGCCAAGGTAAAACTTCACGGCGATTTCATGGTGCTCCACCACGTTGTCTGCCGGGTTGCGCACAATGAAGTCCAGCTCTCCCAGAGTCATTCCGTTGCTTCTCACTGGCTGGTTTTTCAGCAGCACCTCCCAGCCCAGCAGATCCTTCATCAGGCATTCATAGAGCTGCTCGAAATAGTGTCCCAGCCGCCGGGCTGGCGTTTGCGTCAGCACGGCAGGACCCTTTTCGGGGGACTGGTCCCAGGCTTTCAACCGCTCTTCCAGGCTATCGGGCAGGTGTTCGGCCAGGGTAAAACCGGGCGGAGAGGCAATCAGACCGGGCGCGCGACACATCCACGCCAGATGGCGGACGGCGGGCACCCGGTAAGGGAGCTGGGATGAAAAGTCGGTTAGCTGGCGGGACATAACGTTCGACTCTGGGTTAAAATCGACCAAATTTCAAACCAAGGATGATTCATGCTAGCAGTGATTCTCTCCGGTGGCTCAGGCACACGGCTGTGGCCGCTTTCCCGCGAAGCCTTCCCGAAACAGTTTTTGCCGGTTGTGTCCGATGAGTCATTGTTGGCGGAAACCATTGATCGTGGGCTCCTGCTGGACGAGCAACTGCGGGTGCTTGCCATCACCAATGAAGAGCACCGTTTTGTGGTTGCCGCGCACCTGCAGGCTCAGGCCCCGGACCGCACTGCCGGAATTATTCTGGAACCGGTAGGGCGCAACACGGCGCCGGCAATCGCGCTGGCAGCACTGGCGGCGGCGGAGGAAAATCCGGAAGAGTTGCTGTTGGTCATGCCGTCCGACCATGTGCTGAAAAATAGCGATGCGTTCCGGGAGGCCTCCGCCGAGGGCGCAAAAGCCGCCAGAACCGGCAAACTGGTGACCTTTGGCATCGTTCCGGACGCTCCCCACACGGGGTACGGTTACATCAAGGCGGGCGAGCCTCACGGTGCTTACCAGGACGTCGCGGCCTTTGTTGAAAAGCCGGACCAGGCCACGGCTGAACGTTATGTCAGCGAGGGTGGCTATTTCTGGAACAGCGGCATGTTTCTGTTTCGTGCGGATCGCTACATCGAGGAGCTGGAGCGCCAGCAGCCGGCCATGATGGCCGCTTGCCGCGAAGCCTGGAGCCAGCGCAAGACCGATATGGACTTCACTCGCGTCGGGAGCGAGGCGTTTAAAAAATGCCCGGAAGATTCCATTGACTACGCCGTGATGGAAAAAACCAACGATGCGGTTGTGGTGCCCCTGGATGCGGGCTGGTCCGATGTCGGCTCCTGGTCTGCGCTCTGGGATATCCAGCCCCACGATGAGAACAACAACGTCTGTCGTGGCGATGTGATTACCGAGGACGTATCCGGTTCTTATATTCATTCTGAAGGTCGTCTGATTGCGGCGCTGGGACTGACCGACCATGTCATTGTCGAAACCGATGATGTGGTGCTGGTGGCAGACCGTGGTCGGGTGCAGGATGTGAAAAAGCTGGTGGCTCAGGTGAAAGCCCAGGGGCGCTCGGAGCACCGTTTCCACAAAAAGGTTCACCGGCCCTGGGGCACCTATGAAGGTATTACCATGGGTGAGCGGTTTCAGGTCAAACGCATCACGGTCAAGCCGGGCGCGTCCCTGTCTCTGCAGAAGCATCACCACCGGGCGGAGCACTGGGTGGTGGTCAAAGGTACAGCCACGGTGAATCGGGGTGAGGACGTCTTGCTGCTGACTGAAGACCAGTCCACCTATATTCCGTTGGGTGTGACCCATCGGCTGACTAATCCCGGTGTGATTCCCCTGGAGTTGATTGAGGTCCAGACTGGAAGCTATCTGGGTGAAGACGACATTGTGCGTTTCGAGGACACCTATAACCGCGTTTGAGCACAGACAGAATGGGCATCAGGACGATGCCCGAACAATTATCAGGGAGAGATGGTCATGGAAGATTGGCAAGGATGCCTGAGTCCCGCCTGTCAGACTGCGCTGCAAAGCGCCCTTACTCGTGTTACCGGCAGGGGCGGTTATGCCGTTACCCTGGAAGATTTTCTTCTGGCGATGCTCGATGACATTCCTGAACTGCGCCGGTTTCTTCAGCGCCAGGGCGTGGAACTGGACGAGCTGACCCGCACCGTTCAGTGCGAACAACCCATCGTGACGGAAGTCGCCAGTGAAAACCTGCTGTCGTCGCAGCTTGTGTACTGGCTGCACACGGCCCGGGAAGTCAGCGGCGCGGTTTGGTTGCAGTGGCCGGAATTGCTGAAAGCGCTGGTTCACAGCGCAGATCGATTGCAGGAAAAAGCCTATGTAGCGGTTCTTGAGGCGGTCGCCCACTGGCCTTCCACAGGGTCTGAGGTATCGAATGAACAGTCCGACAAAGCAGCTGTTCCGCCGTTGGTCATGGCCGATTCGCAATGGCTGGGCCTGGTTGAAGATATCAGCCTGCTGCTGTCTACCTCTGCTGACGCTATAGTGTGGATTCACGGGGAGCGTGGTAGCGGCAAGTCCAGCTGGCTCAAATCCCTGATTGCGACTTTGCCCGGGGGCGCCATAGAAATGGATATTCGCCGTGAGGCGGATATTATGGCCAGCGACGAGCGCGCAATGACGGTGCCGGGAGAGCCAGCGTCAATCCCTCCGGTGCTGGTGTTCGATAACGTTTCACCGCCAGACCTGGTCAGCATAATGGCGTCAGAGTTCAGTGTTGCGCGGGAACTGGTCACCTCGTTTCCCGGTCCGGTTCTGATGCTGGGGCCGGATTCAGAGGATGCCTCCCATGGGATTCGTTCCCTGGAAAAGACGCTGGGTCGGGAGCTTGATTGCCGCGCGATGCCGGCGAGCAGTGCGAGCCAGAAACAGGCAATTCTGACAGCCCGACAGCCCATCATCGAAAAACGCTGGGGTATCGAGCTGGCGTCTGGCGTGGTGGAATACGTTGCCGCTTGCACCAGCCCTTTAGCGGCGTCGCCGGGGGCCATGCTGCAATGGGTGGAGCACGCCGCTGCGCGCTTGAGTCTGTTTGCAGATCGGGGCCCCATGGAGGCAGTGGTACTTGCCGGAAAGGCGGATTCGGTCCGGCGCCAGTTGTTGTTGGCCCTGGCTCGTCAGCAACCGATAGAACATTTTGAGCGCTCCATCGAATCCCTGGAATCAGAGCAGGCCGCCAGTGAAGCATCGTGGCATGAGCGAAAGCGCAGCGGACGTCTGCGACTGCTGACCGTGGACGATCTGGGCTCAGAACTGGAACGTCGGGTTGCAGCCGCCGAGGGCTCAGGCCACTATATCGCGAATCAGAATCAAACCGGAGAGCTGGAGTTTGCGAGATCTTGAAATTTACATCCGTGACGTCGATGTTGCAGCGTTGGCGCAGTGGTTATCCAGTCATCTGGATGATCTGGCGCTGCCGGACCAGTTATCGGACGACGAGGCCGTAAAAGTGAGGGCGTTCTACTGCGGTGCTAGCATCGGGCTCAGCCTTTATCCCCGGGCAGGCGGCAAGCGTTATGCCTCAATGATTATCGAGGGCGACGAATTGCCCTGGTCTTCGGACCTGGATTGCGCCCGCAGTGCATGGCAAGCCATGGCAACGGAGATCCGCTGTAGTCCCGGTGAGTGGAAGGAAGGGGAGCCGGTTGACGATGAACGGTGGTGGCGGATTGATGAGCGCGGGGAGCAGCTCGCAGTCTGGAACTGAAAAGGCAGCCGGTGGCTGCCTTTTCAATTACGTTTCTGAACTCAGGTTCGCGGGCCTTCAGTCGTCCAGAATGGACACATTATCAGCCTGGAGACCCTTGTCAGCTTCAACCACGTCGAAGCGCACAAGCTGGCCCTGGCGCAGTACTCGACGGCCCTGGCCGCGAATTGCGCGGAAATGAACGAAAATTTCGTCGCCGCTGTCACGCACGATAAAACCAAAACCTTTTTTCACATTAAACCATTTGACCGTACCGTCTTCCTTGCCTTCGGGGCCGGTGTCGTCATGGCCCTGGTCGGCAGAGTCCTCCTGCTTCGGCTTTGCCGGGCGCGGAGGAGCGGCTTTGGTTGGCGCTCGCCTGGGTTTGGCATTTGCCTTTGCGTTGATTTCGGAAGGTCGCTTGGCCGCGAGCGCAACCGTGCAGAAGCCCGCCAGGCAGAATAAAACAACGGACAGGATATAGGCGGCAATGCCCTCGGCGCTTCCCAGCACAAAGGTGGTGTTGTTGGCCAATTCACTGGTTCCGGAAGTGGACAGGATCTGGAAAAGTTCCGGGGTGAAAGTCACCAACAGAAAACCAAGGATAAAGGGTGACGGGATAGCGACCAAAAGGGCAAGAACGATCGCTTTTGCTGGATTTTGCATGGACTGCTGATTCTCCATTCTTATAACACTGACGATAAAAAACCGGATCTCGGGTAAACTCGTGCATCCGGTGGTGATAAATTCGCTCCGGCGCGAATTCCGGATACGAATAAAAGCGGGATGATACCAGATAACGGGAGGTGCTGACCAAGCATGGTGCTCACAAGTATGGCCAATAGCAGAAATGACGAATCCCGGACCTTGGCTGGCCGGCTGGATGAGCTTGAAACCCGGATTGCGTTTCAGGACGATCTGATTAACACACTGAGTGAACAGGTGGCCCGCCAGGAACTGGATATCCGGGAGTTGTGGGAAGCCAAGAGGCAATTGAACACCCAGCTTAAAGAGGTATCGTCCTCAAATATCCGGGGAGAGGAGGAAGAGTCGCCCCCTCCCCATTACTAACCCCATTACTAACCGTCAGCAGTCCCGCCGCTAGGCGAGAAGCTCTGTCAGAATCTGCTCATACATGTCGGACAGGGTATCCAGGTCAGCCGCTTTGACGCACTCATTGACCTTATGGATGGTCGCGTTCCGAGGGCCAAGTTCCAGAACCTGGGCACCGGTCGGCGCGATGAAACGACCATCTGATGTTCCGCCAGAGGTGGACAGTTCGGTTTCTTCCCCGGTTACCGTGCGGATGGCATTCTGGGCCGCGGTCACCAGGGCCCCGCTGTCCGTCAGAAATGGCCGGCCGCTGAGGTTCCATTCCAGATCGTATCGGAGCTTGAAGCGATCCAGAACAGACACCACCCGTTCTTCCAGGCTTTCGGCGGTGTTTTCGGTGCAATAGCGGAAATTGAAGTGCACCAGGCATTCTCCGGGGATGATGTTGCTCCCGGTACCTGCCTCGACCTTGGTGATCTGGAAGGTGGTGGGTGGAAAAAAATCGTTACCCTGATCCCAGAATTCTTTTGCCAGTGCATCCAGAGCCGGGGCGACGGTATGAACCGGGTTTTCGGCCAGATGCGGATAGGCGACGTGGCCCTGGGTGCCGTGAACCGTCAGATAACCGTGCAGGGATCCCCGACGACCGTTCTTGATCACATCGCCCACGCGGTTGGTGCTGGACGGTTCCCCGATCAGGCACCAGTCGATTTTCTCATTCCTGGCTTCCAGAGTTTCGATGACCTTCACCGTGCCATGTTTGGCAGGGCCTTCTTCGTCGCTGGTGATCAGCAGGGCAATGGAACCCCGGTGATCGGGGTGCTGTTTAACGAACCGCTCGCAGGCGGTCACAAAAGCCGCCAGACTGCCTTTCATATCGGCCGCGCCGCGCCCGTGCAGGTAGCCGTCCTGATCGATGTCTCCGGAGAAGGGCAGGTGTGCCCAGTTCTTCTCAGGCCCCGTTGGCACCACATCCGTATGCCCGGCAAATGCAAGCACCGGCCCTTCCGAGCCCCGGCGGGCCCATAGATTGTCGGTGTCGCCGAAGCGCATGAATTCTCCCTCGAAGCCAAGGGCTTCCAGGCGGGACATCATAAGCTGCTGACAGCCGGCATCGTCCGGGGTGACGGAGGGCCGGCGAATCAGGTCGATGGCAAGTTCGAGAGTCGGGGAATTAGTTGTTTGCATGCAGCTCTTCGTTCAGCTCAATGGCAGTCTTGTGAGATTTACACTCTACCGCACCTGTCTGGCTATTGCGGCGGAACAGCAGGTCCGGCTTGCTCGCCAGGTCCCGGGCTTTCAGGACTTCTACCAGCTCGTTGTGGTCGTCCAGCAGGGCAACCTTGGTGCCCGCGGTAATGTAAAGGCCGGCTTCCACTTTGCAGCGGTCGCCCAACGGGATGCCGATGCCGGCGTTGGCGCCAATCAGGCAGTTTTCGCCAACAGAAATAATGATGTTGCCGCCGCCGGACAGAGTGCCCATGGTTGAGCAGCCGCCGCCCAGGTCAGAACCCTCACCAATCATCACGCCTGCTGAAATCCGGCCTTCGATCATGCTCTTGCCTTCGGTGCCGGCGTTGAAGTTGATGAAGCCCTCATGCATCACGGTGGTGCCCTCGCCAACGTAGGCGCCAAGGCGAACACGGGCGGTGTCGGCGATACGTACGCCCTTGGGCACCACGTAGTCGGTCATCTGCGGGAACTTATCGACCGATTTAACTTCCAGGGTTCGACCTTCGATGCGCGCTTTTAACTGCCGTGTGGGCAGTTCGTTCAGGTCAATGGCGCCTTCGTCAGTCCAGGCCAGGTTCGGCAGCAGTCCGAAAATACCGTCCAGTTTCAGTTCATGGGGCCGGGCCTGGCGGCTGGAGATCAGGTGCAGTTTCAAATACACCTCCGGCGTGCTGGAGGCGGTATCGTCTGTGTCCAGCAAAGTCACAACAACCGGGCGCTTGCTCTCCGCCGCCTTGCCCGCAAGGGCCGACTGGTCCATCTGGCCAATCTGCCGCAGGCCATCGGATAATGATCTGAGATGCTCCGGGCTGACCGTGATGGCCTGGTTACCGCCCCTGTAATCCAGAACGTTGCGGGCCACTTCGATGAGGTCATTATCGGGGGTGATGACCGGCTGCTGATAGAAGACTTCCAGCCACTCGCCCTGGTTGTTCTGGGTGCCGATACCGATGCCGAATGCGAAACTCATTGATGTGCTCCTGAAGGTTGAATGTTTGAAACTGAGGATTATTGCCCGAACTGCCCGGCCCACTGATCGGCGCTGAACCCAACGGTAATGTCGCTGCCACTTTCAACAACGGGCCGTTTGATGAGCGACGGATTTTCCAGCATGAGGTCGTGGGCCGTCTGGGAGACAATGTTATCACGAACCTGTTCCGGCAGTTTCCGCCAGGTGGTTCCGCGACGATTAACGAGGGATTCCCAGCCAACCGCGGCCTCCCATTGCACCAGTGTGTCAGCGCTGAGACCGTCCTTTTTGAAATCGTGGAACTGGTAGTCGATGCCGTTTTCGTCCAGCCACTTGCGGGCTTTTTTGACGGTGTCGCAGTCACGAATGCCGAAGACTTTCATGGTTGGTAGTTCCGCACGAAAGTGACAATACGCTTTGCGGCTTCTACGCATTCTTCAACCGGCGCCACCAGGGCCATTCGCACCCGGTTTTCCCCGGGATTATGGCCCTTTACTGTGCGGGACAGGTAGCGGCCGGGCAGCACGTGCACGTTTTGTCTGGCGGACAGTTCCCGGGCAAAGGTTTCATCGTCGAAAGGCGTTTCGGGCCAGAGATAGAAACCGGCGTCCGGGAATTCTACGGTCATCACTTCACGCAGAATGGGCACGACCGCCTCGAATTTGGCGCGGTAAGCAGCACGGTTTTCTCTGACGTGATCTTCATCGCCCCAGGCAGCCATGCTGGCCAGCTGGTTGTGAATCGGCATGGCGCAACCGTGGTAGGTCCGGTACTTCAGGAAGCCGGCGAGAACGCCGGCATCTCCGGCGACAAATCCCGAGCGCAGGCCGGGTAGATTGCTGCGTTTGGACAGACTGTGGAACACAATGCACCGGGCAAAATCGTTCCGGCCCAGGGCTGCACAGGTCTGCAGAAGGCCTTCCGGTGGGTTGTTCTCATCCGGGTAGAGTTCCGAATAACACTCGTCCGATGCCACGATAAAATCGTGTCGGTCAGCCAGCTCAATAACCCTGGCAAGGGTTGACCGCGGCATCACGGACCCGCTGGGGTTGCCGGGAGAGCACAGAAACAGCACCTGACAGTTTTCCCATACCGATACCGGCACCTGATCAAAGTCAGGAATGAAGTCGTTGGCAGCATCGCAGGCCAGATAATGCGGCGTCGCGCCCGCAAGAAACGCGGCGCCTTCATAGACCTGGTAGAAGGGATTCGGGCTGACGACGGTTGCCGGCCTGCTACTGTCGATCACCGCCTGAACCAGCGAGAAAATACCCTCGCGGGTTCCATTGACCGGGACAATGTTGTGTTCGGCGGTTAGCGTGCCCGGTTCCAGTTGAAAGCGTCGGGTGGCCCAGTCAGCAATTGTCTGTCGAAGTTCGTCGGTGCCTTTGGTGCTAGGGTAATTGGCAAGTTTGTCCAGGTTGTCTGCGATGACCTGTTTAACAAAGGCCGGGGACGGGTGTTTGGGCTCGCCGATACCGAGGGAAATCGAGCCCAGGTTTTTTGGTACCCCGATCCCTGCTTTCAGTTGGCTGAGTTTCTCAAACGGGTAGGGGTGTAACCTCTCCAGATCAGGATTCATGTGATGTCGTCCAGCATTTTACAGAGATCGTCCTGCAGCGAGCGGCAGGCTTCCGGGTCATGTATCGGGTTGCCGTGCTCGTCGGTCACAAAAAACACGTCCTCCACCCGCTCGCCCAGGGTGGCAATTTTGGCATTGGTCACTCGCACGCGATGTTCCAGCAAAACCTGGCCCACTCTGGCCAGTAATCCGGGGCGATCCGGGGTGATCACTTCCATGACGGTGCGCTGATTGACCGTGTCGTTGTAGAAGGTCACTTCCGTCGGGAATGCGAAGTGCTTCAATTGCCGCGGCGTGCGTCGGTGGATGATATCGGGGTAATCGTCCGGGTCGTCCAGCTCTTCTATCAAGCGCTCGCGCACCCGGTCTTTCCTTGCCGGGTCAATGCCGAGGGGTTTGTGCTTCTCATCCAGCACGATGTAGGAACTGACCGAATAGGGGCCGTCACTCGAGCTGATGCGAGCATCAACGATGTTCAGGTTGAGCTGCTCCAGCACCGCTGTCGTGGCCGCGAACAGGTCAATACGGTCGCGCATGTAAATGATGATCTGAGAGTAGCCGTCGGTTGGTCCGCCCCGGGTGTCCCGGATCATCACCAGCGGATCCGGGTCGTCGCCGTGACGGATGATCGCGGCTGTTTGCCAGGCGATATCGACGGTGGAATCCTGGAGGAAATAATCTTCGTCCATGGTTTCCCAGATACGGTCAATCTGTACATCCGTCATGTTTTGGGCGCGCAGTATTTCCCGGGCTTCAGACTGTGTCGCCCGAACCCACTCTCGCCGGTCGACGGGTGTCTGGGAGTTCCGCCGCAGTGCCCGTTTGGCCTCGATGTAAAGCTGACGCAACAGCGATGCCCGCCAGGTATTCCAGAGCTTGGGATTGGTGGCGCTGATGTCGCACACGGTCAGTACGTACAGATAATCCAGATGAACCTGGCTGGGCACGGCCTGGGCGAATGTGAAGATAATGTCCGGGTCTGAAATGTCCTTGCGCTGGGCCGTCATCGACATCAGCAGGTGATTTTCCACCAGCCAGGATGCAAGTTGGGTGTCGCGATCGCTGAGATGGTGGCGCTCGCAGAACGCTTCCACATCCACCGCGCCAAGTTCGGAATGATCACCACCCCGGCCTTTGGCGATGTCGTGATAAAGGCCTGCGATATAGAGTGTTTCTAGCTTGGGAAGACGGTGAATCAGCCGGCAAGCCAGCGGATAATCGTTGCGCAGTTCCGGGCTGTCCAACTGAACCATGTTGCGAATAACGCGCATGGTATGGGCGTCAACGGTATAAATATGAAACAGGTCATGCTGCATCTGACCGATGATCTGGCCGAATTCCGGCAGGTAACGCCCCAGCACGCTGTACTTCTTCATGGCCGACAGCGTCTGGTCCAGGTCATGGGGTGTTCGCAGCAATTCCATAAACAGTGAGGTAACGGCCAGGTCTGAACGGAAGGCGTCATCGATCAGGTGGCGGTGCGCCCGTAGCGAGCGGATGGTCGTCGCCCGGATGCCTTTGATTTCGGGGTGTTGAGCCATCAGGACAAAGATTTCCATGATGGCGTAGGGCGCATAGGCAAAAACCTGATTATTGACCGCCTCTATATAGAAGTTTCTCATCTGGAAACGTTTGTTTAATGGCACGACGTCACCGTCATCACCGGCGCCAATAATCGCTTCATCGTAGTACTGCAGAATCACGTCTGTGAGCTCTGCCAGCGCCAGCACGGTGCGATAATAGGACTGCATCATCAGCTCGACACCGAGTCGTTTACCCTGATCCTGGTAACCAAGCATTTGTGCCAGGGCTCTCTGATGGTCGAACAGCAATCGGTTTTCGTTGCGGTCGGCGATCAACTGCAGGCCGTATCGCAGCTGCCAGAGAAAGGTTTCGCCCTCTAAAAGAATCTGGTGCTCTTCTTCCGTCAGGATGCTGAAGCGGGTCAGATCGGCAATGTTCTGCAGGCCAAAATGCCGTTTGGTGATCCAGCCGATTGTCTGGATGTCCCGCAGGGCGCCAGGAGAGCCCTTCACGTTGGGCTCCAGATTGTACTCGGTGTCGCCGTACTTCTTGTGGCGCCGCTTTTGCTCCTCTCGCTTGGCGACGAAGTAGTCAATGTCGCTACTGACCTCGTCGGAATACACTTTTTGGCTAAGCTCCGATCTCAGATCATCCGGGCCGGACAGGGTTCGAGTCTCGAGCAGGTTGGTCAGAATGGTCACGTCCTCGCGAGCCGAGGCCATGCTTTCCTCAATGCTACGGACGCTGTGGCCGATATCGAGCCTCAGATCCCATAAGAGTGTCACGAAAGCGCCCAGGTCTTCTTGCCAGGCTTCCTCAATGCCGTTACGGGCAAGGATGAGCAGGTCAATATCCGAGTGAGGGTGTAACTCCCCCCGGCCATAGCCACCGACGGCAATAAGGGCAATGTCCGGAGACCTGGAAAACGGGTAGCGGTTCCAGATCAGGGATAGCAAGCGGTCAACGGTATGAGAGCGGGAGCGAACCAGGGCGCGCACGTCTATCTTTTCGTTGGCTACTTTACTGAAGGCCTGGGCGTCGGCCTGGTAGGTTTTTTCGAGCAGGTCTCTGGCAGCTGCGACCGGCGAAGCTTCCTCACTGATTCTGGATTCCAGCGCGGATGAGTCCACCTAAAGCGACTCATCCGGACGACGGGTCAACACTTCATGGCCGTCAGCGGTCACCAGAATGGTGTGCTCCCACTGGGCCGACAGTTTGTGATCCTTGGTGACGACCGTCCAGCCATCGGGCAGGAGTTTGGTGTGGAATTTGCCCTGATTGATCATGGGTTCGATGGTGAAAATCATGCCTTCCTTAAGTTCCATCCCGGTACCCGGTTTCCCGTAGTGCATCACCTGGGGCTCCTCATGAAACACTTTGCCAATGCCGTGACCGCAATAATCACGCACCACAGAGTATCGGTGCTTTTCAGCGTGCTGTTGGATAACGTGACCGATGTCGCCCAACTGGATGCCGGGTCTGACCAGCTCGATACCTTTATATAGGCATTCCTGGGTTATCTGGATCAGACGCTCGGACCCGGGCTTCGGCTTGCCGACAATGAACATTTTACTGGTGTCGCCGTGATAGCCGTCTTTTATCACGGTGACATCGATGTTCATGATGTCACCCTCTTTCAGGATCTTTTTGTCGGACGGGATGCCGTGGCAGACCACATGGTTCACAGAGGTACATACCGACTTGGGAAAACCCTTGTAGTTGAGGGGCGCCGGAATGCATTTTTGCTCGTTCACAATGTAATCATGGCAGAGGTCGTCGAGTTTTTCTGTGCTGACGCCGGGCTGAACGTGTTCGCCGATCATCTCAAGTACATCGGCTGCCAGTTTGCCGGCAACCCGCATCTTTTCGATTTCTTCCGGAGTCTTGATTGTTACCGTCATTGGGCTTCCCGTTGATTTTATCAAAGCGCCATTTTAAGGGGGAGAGCGACAGGGTACAAGGAAGGGGCTGGTGAAACGGGCGATAGAGGTCCAGGGCGCGGATAAATTAATGGAATCGGGCCGTCAATTTATGGTATAAACGCGCCCGCTGGAAACGAATCCGGCAAATTCGCACACGCGTCAGCACGTTGTCCCAGGGTGCCTGCTTCTGTCTTAAGAAGCCTGGTTGGGGCAATCGGACGCGTGGAGGACTAACCCGAAGCTAACAAGGTAACTATCATGGCTCAGGTAAATATGCGTGACCTGCTAAAAGCAGGTGCTCACTTCGGTCACCAGACTCGCTACTGGAACCCGAAAATGTCGAAGTTCATCTTCGGCGCCCGTAACAAGATTCACATCATCAATCTTGAACAGACTGTTCCTGCGATGAACGATGCACTGAACTTCGTGCACAACCTCGCCAACAGCAAGAACAAGATCCTGTTCGTCGGCACCAAGCGCGCCGCCGCCAAGATCATCAAGGAAGAAGCACTGCGTTCGAATCAGCCGTATGTGAACCATCGCTGGCTCGGCGGCATGCTGACCAACTACAAGACCATCCGTCAGTCGATCCGTCGCTACCGTGACCTGGAATCCCAGAGTCAGGACGGCACCTTTGACAAGCTGACCAAAAAAGAAGCCCTTGATCGCACCCGCGAGATGGACCGCCTTGAGCGCTCTATCGGTGGTATCAAGGATATGGGCGGCCTGCCGGACGCCATGTTCGTTATCGACGTTGATCACGAACGGATCGCTATTAAAGAAGCCAACAAGCTGGGCATTCCGGTCATTGGCGTTGTTGACACCAACAGCGACCCGGACGGCGTTGATTACGTGATTCCGGGTAACGACGATGCTATCCGCGCGATTCAGATTTATGTTCAGGCGATTGCCGATACCTGTCTTGAGGCTTCCCAGACAGCCGGCGGTGCTGACGAATTTGTTGAAGTCAGCGAAGACGCGGCAGGTGCTGCCCCAGCGGCCGAGTAATCGTCCTATTGGAATTTGTAACAGTTAAGAGGAATGAACATGGCTGCAATTACTGCTGCAATGGTCAAAGAGCTGCGTGATCGCACTGGCCTTGGCATGATGGAGTGCAAGAAAGCGCTGGTTGAAGCGGAAGGTAGTGTGGATGCGGCAATTGAAGAGCTGCGCAAGTCATCCGGCCTGAAGGCTGCCAAAAAGGCAGGCCGCACGGCGGCTGAAGGCGTTTCACTGATTCGCGTATCGGACGACAACACCGTTGCCTATATTCTGGAAGTGAACTCGGAAACGGACTTCGTTGCCCGTGATGATAACTTCATGAATTTTGCCAACGAACTGTTGGACGTTGCGTTTAGCAACAGCGTGACTGACGTTGAATCCCTGATGGCAGGCGAGCTCGAAGGCAAGCGTGAAGCGCTGGTCCAGAAAATTGGCGAGAACGTCACGGTTCGTCGCATTGTTCGCGTGGAAGGCCCGGTGGTTGGCGGGTACGTTCACAGCAACAGCAAGATCGCTTCTGTTGTTGCGTTGAGCGCCGGCAGTGCTGAAACCGCGCGTGATGTTGCCATGCACGTCGCTGCGGTTAACCCCCGCGTTGGCAAGCCGGAGGACATGCCTGCCGAAGAGCTCGAAAAAGAAAAAGATGTGATCAAGGCCCAGCCGGATATGGAAGGCAAGCCGGCTGAAATTATCGAAAAGATGATGGGTGGTCGCATCAAGAAGTTCCTGGCTGAGAACAGCCTGGTTGAACAGCCGTTCGTCAAGAATCCCGAGCAGACCGTTGGTCAGCTTATCAAGGGTGAAGGCGGAGAGCTGGTCAGCTTTGTGCGTCTTGAAGTCGGTGAAGGGATCGAAAGGGAAGCCGTGGATTTTGCTGCCGAGGTTGCAGCAGCAGCCGGCACCAGCAAGGCCTGATCCTTTTGAAAGGTGTGAAGGCCCCGGCCGAAGCACCGCAAATGTCTGCCACGTCAGTCGGATTCATCCGGCTTTCGTGGCGGGCTTGTATCTGAGATACCCCTTTTGCTGAGGGGTATGTCAAATACAGGCCAGAACAGCCTGTCCTGCCAGACATCGAAAGCTGCCGGAAACAGAGAGAGGGGAACGCCATGCCGAAATCGTCCAATACCCAGCCCAGATACAAACGAGTTCTGTTGAAACTCAGTGGCGAAGCCTTGATGGGAGAACACGATTTTGGCATTGACCCGAAGGTACTTGATCGTATGGCGCTGGATATTGGGTCACTGATTGGCATCGGTGTGCAGGTCGGCCTGGTTGTTGGTGGGGGCAACCTGTTTCGCGGCGCGGCGCTGAATGCCGCGGGTATGGACCGGGTAACCGGTGACCACATGGGCATGCTCGCTACGGTGATGAACGGTTTGGCCATGCGCGATGCACTGGAGCGGTCGAATATCCGGACCCGGGTTATGTCTGCCATTCCCATGAGTGGTATCGTTGAGCACTACGATCGCCGCCGTGCGGTGCGTGACCTTAAAGACGGTGATGTGGTGATTTTCTGTGCCGGTACCGGCAACCCGTTTTTCACCACCGATTCGGCAGCCTGTCTGCGGGGCATCGAGATTGAAGCCGATGCAGTGCTCAAGGCGACTAAGGTAGATGGTGTTTACTCCGCCGACCCCTATAAAGATTCGACGGCCGTGAAGTACGATCGTCTTACCTACGACGAGGTGCTGGACAAAAAGTTGGGCGTTATGGATCTGACCGCGATCTGTCTGGCAAGGGATCACAATATGCCGTTGCGGGTGTTTAATATGAACCGGCCCGGTGCATTAACGCGCATTGTGACAGGTGAATCAGAAGGCACACTGATTGAGTAAATCCCGGAATTGAATAATTTCTGACCAATGAATTCGAGGATACTGAAGTGATTGACGACATTAAATCTGAAGCTGAAAAGAAGATGAAGAAGAGTCTTGAATCTCTGCATTCGGCGTTCAACAAAATTCGTACCGGCCGCGCGCACCCTTCCATTCTGGACAGTGTAATGGTGGATTATTACGGTCATGAAACGCCGTTGAAGCAAGTGGCCAGCATTAATGTGGAAGACAATCGCACGCTGGCAATTTCACCCTTTGAAAAGCCGTTGATGCAGAAGGTCGAGAAGGCCATCATGATGTCAGACTTGGGCTTGAACCCCTCTAACAATGGCGACGTGATCCGTATTCCCATGCCCATGCTGACGGAAGAAACCCGCAAGCAAATGGTCAAGCAGGCCCGAGCTGATGCTGAGCATGGCAAAGTGTCCATCCGCAATGCCCGCCGCGATGCCAACAGTATGCTCAAAGACCTTCTGAAAGAAAAAGAGATTAACGAAGACGAAGAGCGTCAGGGCGAAGAGTCGATCCAGAAATTGACCGATAGCCACATTGCGGAAGTCGAAAAAGAGTTGAAGGCGAAAGAAGAGGATCTGATGGCTGTCTGATCAGCCCTTTTTACTGTCAATCATCCAGCGCAGGGGATTGCATGACCGCAAGCGTTTCCGCAGAGATTCCGTTATCGGCTGGTAGCTGGCCCCGACATGTGGCCATTATTATGGACGGCAACAACCGGTGGGCGAAATCTCATAAGCTGGCGGGTGTGTCTGGTCACAAGGCCGGTGCCAAAGCCGTCCGGTCTGTGGTTGAGACCTGCGCCCGTCAGGGCATTGAGGTATTGACGCTGTTCGCCTTTTCCAGTGAGAACTGGCGGCGCCCCGAAGACGAAGTATCCGCGCTTATGCGATTGTTCCTGTTTGCGTTGGAGCGAGAAGTTAAAAAGCTCCACCGAAACAATATCTGTCTGAAAATCATTGGCGACCGGTCAGCGTTCAGCGAAAACCTTCAGTTACACATGGCGAGGGCGGAAGAGCTGACCCGCGACAATACTCAGATGACCCTGGTGATCGCTGCCAATTATGGCGGGCACTGGGACATCACTCAGGCCAGTCAGGCGGTTGCCCGCAAGGTTCAGGCGGGTGAACTGACACCGTCTGACATCACCGATGATCTCATTCAGCAGCACCTGTCGATCGGTGATCTGCCCATGCCCGATCTCATGATCCGCACCGCCGGCGAGCAGCGCATCAGTAATTTTATGCTCTGGCATCTGGCTTACACCGAGCTGTATTTTTCTCCCGTGTACTGGCCTGATTTCAAAGAGGCAGAAATGGAGCAGGCATTACAGGCTTATGCCGGGCGCAAACGACGATTTGGCCAGACCGATGATCAGGTTGCCGCACCGGCTTCTGAACAATAACGACAATATAGCGATCCAGACTGTGCTTAAAACACGAATCATCACCGCGCTTTTCATGGCGCCCATCGCGGTTGGCGGCATTTTTTTTCTGCCACCACTGGGTTTTGCGCTGTTCACTGGCCTGATTATCTCTATCGGTGCCTGGGAGTGGGCCAATATGGCGGGTATGACGCAGCCTCTGCAGCGAGTGGGGTTTGCGTTGGCCACGGCGGCCATTCTTTATGGCCTGCTCGACGTGCCTGCCGTTAGCGTGCTGTGGGTGGCATTGTTTTGGTGGGCGGCGTGTTTCCTGCTGGTTCGCAGCTACCCCGAAGGGTCCGAACGCTGGCGCAGTGCTACGGCCCGGGCGGTGATGGGGCTGTTTATACTGGTGCCTGCCTGGGTTGGCCTCAACCACCTTCGAACGGGCGGTTTCCAGTTTGGTGACAGTGCTAACAACCTGCTGCTGATCCTTTACGTCTTCTGTATTGTCTGGGTTGCTGACATTGGTGCCTACTTCGCGGGCAGGGCTTTTGGTAAGGCCAAGCTGGCGCCGCGAGTCAGTCCGGGGAAGTCCTGGGCTGGCGTGTGGGGCGGCCTTTTTGCGGTGGCGGCATTTGCGCTCATGATCGGGCTGCTGGCAAGGGCCAGCAGCGGCGATATCACGCTTCTGGTGCTGGCAAGCCTGGTCACCGGCGGGATCTCCGTCGTTGGTGACTTGATGGAGAGCATGCTTAAACGATTCCGTGGCATCAAAGACAGTAGCCAGTTGCTGCCCGGTCACGGGGGCATTATGGATCGCATCGATAGCCTGACCGCTGCCATTCCGGTGTTTGCACTGATTATTACCCAGCTGGGATGGCTGACGGCCGGGCACTGGTGATCTCATGAAACGTAGCGTTACTATTCTCGGAGCGACCGGCTCCATTGGCCTTAACACTCTGGATGTGATCCGTCGTCATCCGGATCGTTTCGGTGTTCATGCTCTGACTGCCAGCACCAGCGTGGAAAGCATGGTGGGGCTTTGTCGTGAATTCGCGCCCCGGTTCGCAGTAATGGCAGATAAGGCCAGCGCTCGGGCGTTGGCTGACCAGCTTGGCGGTTTAGCCGAAACGACCGTCCTTGCGGGCGAGGAGGGTCTTTGCCGGGTCGCCAGTGATCCTGGGTGCGATACGGTGATGGCGGCAATTGTTGGTGCTGCCGGGTTGTCGCCGACGCTGTCGGCGGTCAGGGCAGGCAAGCGGGTTTTGCTGGCAAACAAGGAAGCGTTGGTCATGTCCGGTCAGCTATTTATGGATGCAGTAGCCGAGGCCGGTGCCGAACTGCTACCGATCGATAGTGAACACAACGCCATCTTTCAATGTTTGCCCCCGGACCAGATTCGCGATACCCGGGGCGCAGGCGTCACCCGGATTTTGCTGACGGCGTCTGGCGGACCGTTCAGAACCTTTTCGGCCGAGTCCCTGCGGGATGTTCTGCCTGCCGAAGCCTGTTTGCACCCCAACTGGTCGATGGGCCAGAAGATCTCCGTGGACTCCGCCACCCTGATGAACAAGGGTCTTGAGCTGATAGAAGCCTGTTGGCTGTTTAATACGACGCCGGATTCTATTGAAGTGCACGTGCACCCGGAGAGCATTATTCATTCGATGGTTGAGTACGCTGACGGCTCGGTTCTCGCTCAGTTGGGAAGTCCGGACATGCGCACAGCTATTGCTAACGGGTTGGCCTGGCCCCAACGGATAGACGCAGGAGTGGCTCCGCTAGACCTTTTTCAGATTGGCAAATTCCATTTTGAGCGACCCGACCTTGAGCGTTTTCCGTGTTTGAGGCTGGCAGCCGATGCTTTCCGGCTGGGTGGAACAGCACCCGCGGTTCTCAATGCCGCTAATGAAGAGGCCGTTGCGGCCTTTCTGGATGGTAAGCTGTGCTTCGCGGATATCGCCATTATCATAGAGAGGACGCTGGAGCGTGTCGCTACGGTTGCCGCAGACAGCTTTGAGGTCATCTTTGAAAAAGACGCCGAGGCCCGTGGAGTCGCAAGACAACAGATGGCTCTGATCAACGACAATAGAGAACATTATGCAGATAATTGAAACCGTCCTGGCGTTACTGCTGACGCTGGGCATTCTGGTGACGCTGCACGAATTCGGTCATTTCTGGGTGGCCCGTCGCTGTGGAGTGAAAGTGCTGAGGTTTTCAGTGGGTTTTGGTAAACCACTGTTTTCCTGGTACGACCGGCATGGCACCGAGTTTGCCGTCGCCGCTATCCCTCTCGGAGGCTACGTCAAGATGCTTGATGAGCGGGAGGGACCGGTCCCGGAAGAACTCAAAAGCCAGTCTTTCAACGCCAAGTCGCCCTCAAAGCGCATTGCCATTGCGTCTGCCGGCCCCATCGCCAATTTTATTTTCGCAATATTGGCTTACTGGTTACTCAGTGTGGTGGGTTACACCACGGTGGCTCCCATTGTTGGTGAGGTTGAACAAAATAGCGTTGCCCAACGAATCGGCCTTGAGTCCGGGATGGAAATTTATTCCATAGACGGCCACCAGGTAACCTCCTGGCGCGATATCAACATGCGGATACTGGAGCGCACCGGTGAGTACGGGTCAATTGCGTTTGGCGTATCGGGCAGTGGCAGCCAGGGTGAGGTGACCGGAACTCTGGACGGTTGGGGTCTTAGCAACGATACCCCAAATCCGCTGGCGGAATTCGGACTGACACCCTGGCGGCCGGATGTCCCGCCTGTTCTTGGTGAAATCTCCCCGGACGGCCGCGCACAGGCCGCAGGTCTGGCAGTGGGTGATCGGATAGAGTCGGTAAATGGTGAACCGGTCAGCAACTGGTTCGCGCTGGTCAAAGCGATTCAGCAGGCACCGGAAGAAACCCTGAACCTCGGCGTTGTGCGGAGCGGCGAGCCAGTGGAAATCGACGTCAGGCCAGCGGCTCGTGAGAGTGGTGACGGTTCCGTCACCGGATTTATCGGGGCAGGCGTTAAAGACATTACCTGGCCCGAAGAGTTTCTTCGTGAAACCCGTTACGGGCCTTTTGCAGCCGTTCCCAGGGCTATGTCTGAAACTTGGGCGGACACACGGCTTACCCTCGTGGCGATCCAAAAAATGGTCACAGGCCTGTTATCGCCGACCAACCTGAGCGGGCCTATCACCATCGCACGTATTGCCGAAGCCAGTGTCAGCTCGGGATTTGAAGATTTTATCCGCTTTCTTGCCTACCTGAGTGTCAGTCTTGGCGTGCTGAACCTGCTGCCTATTCCAGTGCTGGACGGCGGGCACATTGTTTATTACACCATCGAAGCTATCCGCAAAAAGCCGCTTTCGGAGCAGACCCAGGCCGTCGGATTACGGATTGGAATGGCAATGATCCTCACTTTAATGGTGTTTGCACTTTACAACGACCTTATGCGGTTGTGAGAATTACACCCCTTTATGCGCATCAACAGGCGAATTTATTGAATGAGACGTTCTCTTCAGAGTTTATTAGTCGGCCTAATGGCACCCCTGATGACCTTAACACCGGCGCTGGCGGACGAATTCACGGTATCGGATATCGAAGTGGAAGGGCTGCAGAGGGTGTCTGCGGGCACGGTTTTTTCTGCGTTTCCAGTATCGATCGGTGAGCCTGTTGACCAGCTGGCGCTGGCGGACGCCATAAAGGATCTTTTTCGAACCGGCCTCTTTACCGATATTGAAGCGAGTCGCGACAAGAATGTGTTGATCCTGACGGTCGAAGAGCGTCCCTCTATTACGTCGATTGATATCGAAGGTAACAAGAATATCGAGACGCCTATGTTGATGGACGCGCTCTCGAGTGCAGGTCTTGCAGAGGGGCAGGTGTTCCGGCGAGCCACTCTGGAACGACTCGAGCTGGAGATTCTGCGGTCCTATATCGGTCAGGGTCGCTACAATGCTCGAGTGAAAGCCAACGCAGAAAATCTGCCCAGAAACCGCGTGGCAATCAGTCTTGTTATTAATGAAGGAGACGTCGCTGCGATCCGGCACCTCAATATCGTTGGTAACGAAGCATTCGACGACGAGACCCTGATTGGTCTTTTCGAACTGAAGACCACGAGCTGGTGGAATTCGCTCACCAACTCGGACAAATACGCGCGTGAGCGCCTCAACGGCGATCTCGAAACGCTGCGCTCGTACTATCTTGACCGGGGGTATATTGACTTCAACGTGGAGTCTCGCCAGGTTTCCATTTCACCCGACAAAAAAGCAGTCTTCATC
>Ga0306910_1000070_pt1 | contig 71685 bp, 84 predicted proteins | sample AntRauMFilla2698_FD_190438 | JGI IMG/M metagenome (GOLD analysis project Ga0306910, IMG submission 190438) | Saline lake microbial communities from Rauer Islands, Antarctica - Metagenome Filla 2 #698 (v2) (version 2) | ecosystem: Environmental > Aquatic > Non-marine Saline and Alkaline > Saline ... | reverse complement strand
CGAACTGGTTGAGGAAGAAACGGTTGCTTTCAACTGGGACCGGAACGTACGAATACAATACAGATTCATTGATCACAATCTCTTTACTGGTCTCACCACCAAAGATAGCTGAGACATTAGCCGCACTGGCCGCTTCACCATCAACCACTGGGGGATAGAGGCTGTACACCCCAAAGTACATTGAGATCAACAGTGGAATTTGTAGCAGAATGAGGAAGATACTCGCAAACGGATTCATCCCCGCTTCACGGTAGGTTTCAAGCATCGCTCGAGACTGCGCTTCGCGGTCATCTTTGTGTTTTTCTTTGAGTTCTTTTAACTGCGGCTCAATTTCTTTCATGATGCGCTGTGTTTTAGCAGCTTTAATTGAAACCGGAAGTAAGATAGTTTTTACCAAAAATACTGTCGCAATGATTGCTAACCCAACGTCACCCCCAGGAAAAATATCAATAAAAAATACCAGCGAGTTGTACACTGGGTCGAAAAAAAATGTGTGCCAAATATAACTAAACATATATGCCGGTTAGTTTACGTTTTTTTGACCACGTCCGCAATGTGTCGGTTGATGTCGAGCAGTGCCACCTTACGTGCAAGCGACATGTACGCTGGTTTAATGATAATAATAAACACGCCGGTTGCATCATGTGCATCACAAACATTGCGCAACTGAGCGTACACTCGACGACGAATGGTATTACGAGTAACAGCTTTTTTAGATACTTTTTTTCCTACCACTACTGAACCATGTAGGGCATCTAGTGGGGAATAGATAATGGTGCAGTGAGTAAAATGAAACCGTTTACCGGTTTTAAAGTACTGATCAAATTCTTTGACTGACAGTCGAGCTGACTTCGATAACATATACCGCAACTATACCAAAAAGAAATCAGGTAGTCCTACAATATAAGATCCCGAGGCTAGACCTCGGGATTTTATTAGTTTGGCTTTTTGACTGTTAGCTGAGCGCGCCCTTTGCGTCGTCTCGCTTGGATGATCTTTCGTCCACTTGGAGTTGCTGATCGCACGAGGAACCCGTGAGTAGTTGCTCGCTTTTTCTTGCTTGGTTGATAGGTTCGTTTTGGCATATGAATGTTTTAGTGGCGTAACTATACCGAAATATACGCACTTTGCAAGTCAGCGTAAGGTGTATCTACGGTTATACACAGATTATCCCCAGTTGCTAATTCTAAATTGAAAAATTGTCTGAATATATGGCGCTATTGCTCAAAAGATTTACAGGTTTTCCACAGGGAGTATAATGCGAATTACTTACAGCGATTATGAATTCTCACACCCAGACTCACCAATCAAACAGTATCGTCAAAACTGAACAAATTGACGTTAAACAATTATGGGATGATGCCCTCGTTAAAATCGAGCTTGCCATCACCACTGCCAACTTTAAAACCTGGTTTCGTGACACCCATATCGTAACCCTCGAAGACGGACTAGCCACCATCGGGGTACCAAGCGTGTTTGTTAAAGACTGGCTACAGGACAAGTTCCAGACTATGATCTTGAAGACACTGCGAGATCTCACCCCGCACGTACGTAGTGTCGAATACACCGTCGCCCAACGAAACGAGCGTAAACAAGAATCAAACAAAAACCAAACGGTTAACGCCGCTTTGCCACTAGAAGAGTACTACATCAACAAAAGCGATAACCTTAACCCTAAGTACTCGTTTGATACGTTTGTGGTTGGACCATACAATGCGCTCGCACACGCAGCTGCAAAGACAGTGAGTGATAAACCAGGTATTACCTACAACCCATTATTTATCTACGGAAAAACTGGTCACGGTAAGACTCACTTGATCCAAGCGGTCGGGAACCATATTAAGAAAACGGGTAAAAAAGTATTCTACGTCACTAGTGAACGGTTTGCGGTTGATTATTTTAATTCGCTCCAAAGTGGAAGTGCTAATAACTTCAAAGATCGTTACCGACAGTACGATGTACTAATTATGGATGACGTACAGTTCTTGGCAACCAAAGAAAAGACCCAGGAAGAACTCTTTCACTTGTTTAATGCATTACATGACACCAATAAGCAGATCGTTTTCTCGAGTGATATTCACCCGGCACTACTTAATGGCATGGAAGAACGACTACAATCACGGTTTGCACAGGGAATGATCGTGGATCTACCAGCCCCAGACATTGAATCACGGGCCGCTATCTTGCGCGCAAAATCTGCGCAAAACAGCATTACCCTGGCTGACGATGTGGTTGACCACTTGGCTGCCACCATCGAAGGTAACGTCCGTGAGCTTGAGGGTGCTCTTAACAGCATCATGTGTCAGTCGCAGTTACTTGGCCGAGTACTCAGTATCGACGAAGTGCGAACCATCATCAAAAACAGCTCACGACCAAGAAAGACTTTAGCAATTACCGACGTGGTTGAGAAAGTCGCTCGCTACTATGACATTGACCACAACAGTATCTACGAAAAAACTCGTCGTAAAGAAGTTGTGAAGCCTCGACAGATCATCATGTATATCCTGCGCGAAGACTTTCAGATTTCGTATCCAGCTATTGGAAAGAAAATGGGTGGACGCGATCACACTACCGTCATCCACTCGTGTGAGAAGATTAAAAACGAGTTAAAAACCGACAACGAACTAGAAGAAGAGATTACCCAGGTACGGTTGCTACTAAAATAACTAATAACCGCTCATCACTGAGCGGTTATTAGTTATTTGAAATTGCAATCAGGATAACTTTGTATAGAGCTGTGAGTACTATGAGGATTACTACTAACAACCGACGGGTATTACTGGGGAATACCCTGGTTTTTATCCCCACTAATCCCCAACTTATCCGACACAACAAAAGTAATACACAGACTACCCACAGATGTACCTTGTACTGCCAACGACTTACGCAAATTATGCACCTGAAACGAACCTTAACCACAACACTCATAGCGACTTTTGCACACTTCCACACCTCTAATAATAAAGAGTAAAATAGGATAAAATAAAAATATGGAAATAACCCTTCTCCACAGTGACCTACAAAAAGCCCTTGAGCTGGTAGGACGAATAAGTACCAAACATGTCACCTTACCAGTACTGCAGTGTGTTCGCATTGAAGCTAAAGAAAACGAAATAAGTCTCCAGGCCACTAATCTCGAGATTAACTTAGAGATCCCCCTAACTGGGGAGGTGGTTGAAACTGGAGTGGTAGCCGTACCAACCCAAATTTTTTTACAGAGTATTCAGTTCATAAACCAAGAAAAGATCACATTACGAATGGAGGAACAGGTGTTGCAGATTGAAAGTAAGACTTCTAGTACATCAATTAAGCTATTTTCCCCAGAAGAGTTCCCAGTGGTCCAGCAGCTAACAGAATTAGGTGACACGCTTCAGGGTGCGCAATTCGCCTATGGAATCAAGAGCGTGGCATTTGCAGCCTCTCAGACATCTATTAAGCCAGAGCTTGGGAGTGTATTTATTCAGCAAAAGAAAGAACACTCTTTGACCTTTGTGGCGACTGACTCATTTCGCTTGATGGAGAAGACAGTTTCTCAAAAAGGGCTAACTTTAAAAGAGTCGTTAATGATTCCGCAAAAGAACGCACTGGAATTAGCACGGATATGTGAAATTGTCGGTGAGGACCCAGTGTTTGGTATGGATGATAATCAGTGTGCGTTACGCTTTAAGGGTGGGGTGTACGTGTCTACACGTTTAGTATCAGGCAGTTTCCCTGATTATGAGCAAATTATTCCCAAGGAATTTATTTCGTATGTCACGCTGCTTAAATCTGATTTACAGCAATCATTCAAAAAGACTAATATATTCCTTAATAAATTCCGTCAGGTGACATTGGTAATTGGTGAAACTGATTTAACAGTATCTTCGCAAAATAATGAAGTGGGCCACACTACTGATACGATTAAAGCCACAGTAGAAGGGGAGGAACTGTCGCTTAATTTTAATCAGCAATTCATTATGGATCCTTTATCCCATATTCCAGCTGATTCACTTAAACTTAGTTTTGCCGGGATTGGACGACCAATGATTTTGCACGGGGTAAACGACACCAACCAGCGTTACCTCGTGATGCCAATGAACAAGTAAAATGAGTAAACACCCAAAGGGTGTATTACGAATTTTGTTCCCGATTCGACCTACCAAGGGAGAATCGCTGGAACTCGAACTCTAAAGTTTTATGAAAGCTTGTATAACCAAATTATTTTGTTCCCGATTCGACCTACCAAGGGAGAATCCCTGGAACATGAGCTCTGTGGGTTAGCAGTATTTTACTCACCTGTTCAAATTCAACATATAAAGATCTATTGCATTAATACGTTTTCTTTCAAAAATCATCACCTATGGAAATGAAAAAACTCTCATCTCTTTTTGAACGCTATCAAAAATTATTAGTCCCTCCTCAAGCTTCAGTCGAGAAGCGGGTGGCGGAGATCATCTGCGAAATTACGCCACTGCAAATAAAACCAGAACAGGTTTCATATAGCGTGGGAAGTAAAACTATCTCTTTAAAAGTACCAAGTATTTTAAAGTCGGAGTTACAACATCATAAAGCAACGATCCTAGCTCGTCTTGAAAGTGAGATGGGAATAAAGAATTCACCAAAAACTATTTTATAGATTAGTCTTCTGTGTCAGTGTCTTCTTCTGTAGTGGCTACTTCGGGGGTAGAGCTAGCTACTCCTAGAAAGGCACCAAATGTTTGTTCATTCCATTTTTGAACACCGTACTCCCAGTTATCGTACGCATCATCACTTCCAGGATTAAATGGTTGTGGTCCAGTCGGGTCTGATCGATCCACAAAGTGAAGAATTGAGTGGATATTTTGATAGACAGAACTTACATCTACAGTACTGGTGGAAGATTCATCACCTTGGTTTTGCATAGCTTGTAGTAGTAGAGTTGTGTCGATGTATTGTCCGCGTAGAATTGGTTTTACTCCATCAGTAACAATTTGTGGTTGGGGAAATGTTTCAGATGGTAATTTTTCTAGTGCAATATCCATAAACTCGCGCCACATTGGAGTTGTAATCAGTCCAGAAAGGCCACCACCCATAGGGGAGTTGTCGTTGTTCCCAACCCAGGCGCCAACGGCAATATTTGGAGCGTAGCCCATAATCCAAGCGTCACGCAGGTTGTTAGTACTCCCTGACTTGATTGCAACGTCGTTATCTCCAAAATCCACCAATGACCATGACCCCCATAGTGGTGTCCGGGCAACTCTGTCTGACAGAACATCACTTACCATGTAGGCAATATTTTCATCCATGACTCGTACTGTTTGTGGTTCAGTTTCTTCTAAAATGTTACCGTCAGTATCTTCTATTCTGAGAATGGTGCGAGGGGTAGCTTTTTCTCCACCGTTAGCAAATATTCCGTAGGCGTGAGTCATATCAAGCAGCTTAACTTCACCACCACCAAGTACGAGTGTTAAACCATATCGATCGGGATCGTTTAGGGTGGTTAGTCCCATATCAGCCATGTACTTAAGAGTGCTGTTGAGTCCAGCTAGGTACAGGGTTTTAACTGCCGGGATGTTCAAAGACTGAGCAAGCGCGTTACGCATACTAATTGGCCCTACAAACGCGTTGTTGTAGTTTTTCGGAGCATAACAAGGTGATACCGAGGTGATGTCCCAAGGGTCACAGGCTGGAGAGAATTGGGTTTGCACATCAAACAGTACGGTTGAAGGTAGGTAGCCTTTATTCCAGGCGTTGGCATACACAAAGGGCTTGATTGAAGACCCTGGTTGTCGGCTGGCTAGGGTAACGTTGAAATTACCATCGATTTCTTCGTCAAAGTAATCACGAGAACCAACCATCACTAATAGATCACCATTTTTGGGATCAGTTGCAACGAGTCCAGCGTTGGACGCATTGTATCTCACGGTGTTTGAGGCCGCCTTTTGAGCTACAATCCGTTCTGCTTGTTCTTGTAGTTCGTAATCTAACGTAGTGATAATACGTAGTCCTTGTTCAGCAATTGTTTCTTCTCCAAACTGTTCAGTGAGTTGTTCAATGACGTAAAAAACAAAGTGAGGAGCTTTGATTCCAGTTATAGCACTACTACTAAATGTCACTTCAGCATCTTTTGCTTCATTAAACTCATCAATCGTAATAAAGCCATTGATTCGCATTCGTTCGAGTACTAGTTGTTGTCGTTGATCAAGGGCATCTCGGTTAGAACCAAACGGGGAAAGGTAGGTCGGTGCTTGGGGGAGGGCTGCTAGGTACGCCGCTTCCGCAAGTGATAGCTGACTGGAAGAAGTACCAAAGAAACTAAGAGCTGCTTCTTCGACTCCATAAATAGTCCCGCCGTATGGTGATTCATTTAAATATACTTCTAAAATTTCGTCTTTTGTTAATACTTGCTCGAGTTTAATGGAAAGGATTGCTTCCTTAGCTTTACGACTAAGTTTTTTGTCACGCTGGAGGACAGAGTTTTTGATAACTTGCTGGGTAATAGTGGATCCACCCTGTCCACCAAGTAGGTCACCTTGACTCATGTTGGTGATAGCAGCCCGCAAGATCGCCCGAATATCAATTCCCATATGAGAGTAAAACTGATCATCTTCAATCGCGACGGTAGCATTTTTAATGTGACGCGACATTTCTTCTAGCGGTACCACAGTCCGCTTAACGTCTTCATGTAGATCGTATAAAAGTACTTCGCCGGTTCGATCGTAAATTCTGGTTGATTGTAATACCCGCCGCTCTTCAAATACTGAGAGGTCTGGTATCTCGAGGCTCGACACCCAAATGAGCACCCCAGCCACTACAATAATAAATGCAGCAATAGAAATAATCAGCACATCTATGATGAGTTCTTTCCAGTTCTTTTTAAACCAATTACCTTTGAATTTCATGTGTTTGACAGTATATGGCCAATACTAGCACGATATGTCTAGACACCTTTGTACGAATGTGTGATAGCATTATTTCACTATGAAAATGTCAGAAGAGCTCACCGCCCGTGGTTTTGTCCATCAAACGTCTGCTGATCTTGAAGAGATCCTTGACGGGCCAAAACGTACCATATATCACGGTATAGATCCATCAGCTGATTCTGCGCATGCCGGTAATTTAGTTATTTGGTATTTATTACGACATTTAGCACAAGCTGGACACAAAATTATCTTTTTGGTTGGTGGAGCAACTGGTCGAATTGGTGACCCAAAACCAGATGCTGAACGGACACTTCTCCCAGAGGAAACCATTGAAGCTAATTTCGCTAATATCCAAGCTCAAGCCAAAAAGTTTATCGATAGTGAAGATATCATTTTTGTTAATAACTATGATTGGTTTAAAGAGATTAAGTTTATTGATTTTTTGCGTGATATTGGTAAACACTTCACCGTGAATGAACTTATTAAAAAAGAAGCAATTGCTAATCGCTTATCAAGCGACATTGGGTTGTCGTATACCGAATTTGCGTATCCGTTAGTACAGGGATATGACTACTTGGAATTGTATAGGCAGCACGGGAGTGATGTCCAAGTTGGTGGTTCAGACCAGTGGGGTAATATTATTTCCGGGGTTGATTTAGTTCGACGTAAAGAACAGGCGTCGGTGTATGCCCTGACAGTGCCGCTAGTAGTAGATAAAGCAACGGGCAAGAAATTTGGTAAGAGTGAAGGCAATGCGGTTTGGATTGATCCTAAAAAAACGACTCCATACCAGTTTTATCAATTTTGGTTAAACACCAGCGATGAAAGCGTCATTGATTACCTAAAATTATTTACTTTCTTACCACTTGAAGAGATTGCTGTGTTAGAAAAAGATGCACAAGTAAACCCAGGAGCGAGAGCAGCACAAAAGAAATTAGCATACGACGTGACAGAGCTGGTGCATGGTGAGGTAGAAGCCAAGGCAGCGGCAGAAGTGTCGGAACTTTTGTTTGGCGGTGGTTCAGTGGCTGATCTGTCTGACCAAGCGCGAGAAATTTTACTTGCGACGGCTCCAGTGTATAAAATTACTACTGAAACTCCATTAGTTGATGTTTTGGTGGGTGCAGAGCTGGCTACGAGTAAACGCGAAGCCCGAACATTTATTGAAAGTAATGCTATTACACTACAAGAGCAAAAAGTAGACTCAGTTGAATATATTCTGCAAGAAAGTGATTTTGTGAATGATCTATCACTATTACGCAGAGGTAAAAAACAGTTGTGTGTATTAGTGAAAGATTAAGTAACGAAAAAAACCGGCCCAATTGGGACCGGTTTTTTTATTACATATCGTCTACGTCGTCGAAGCTGTCGTAATCAACATCTTCAGCATCGTCTTCAAGCGCAGCATCGTCTTCTTCTTCCTCGTCATCATTTTCAGACACCTCTTTTACATCTTTTTCGTCGATGTGTCCAAACCCTTCTTCATCCTCGTCATCTTCTTCTTCACCAGCTACTTCATCTAGTACATCGTCACCAAGTGACGCGTCCTCATCGTCTACATCTTCTAATTCGTCTTCGTTTGAAAGTTCATCTGTCATGCAAGTTTGTTACGTATAGTTTGTATCAAATATGTGCGATAGATAACTCTATAGTGCACAATTGTGGCGATTTTATACGTTGCGACCGAAATGTGCAAGGCATGTAATACCAACAGCAATCGCATCGTACTCGTCGTCAAGGGCATCAAGGGGAACATCAGGGACGAGTTGCTTGACCATGGCTGTGATCGCGACCTTATCGCTGTTGCCGTAGCCGGTAGTAGCGATCTTAATCGCCTGTGGGCTAAACTCATGCACAACACAATTTTCCTGCATTGCAGTAAAAATAATTACTCCCCGGGCCTGCGCAACACCCATCGCAGTTTTAACATTTTTATTAAAAAACAGGGTTTCAATCCCTAAGGTATCTACTGCATGATCTTTAATAGTCTGAGTAATTGCCCTACCAACTACTTGTAGGCGCTTATTTAACTCTGCTTTTTTATCAGTCAAAATGCAGGTGGAATAAAGTAATTTTTCTTTACCATTTTCGTATTCCATCACAGCTAAGCCAACACGATCGTACCCTGGGTCGATTCCTAAAACTCGCATATTATTTTTTTAGATATTGGTCGAGTAAGTAACTCCAGTTAAGGTAAGACTGGTTTTGTTGGATTTCTTCAGGAGTTAACCAAAGCAGAGTTCCTTCATTAGAATCAGAGATTTCGCCTGAAGTAGTCGCAGAAAATGCGATAGCGATTACTGTTAAACCATACTGAATATCTTCTTTTGATCCAATATATTGCAGTGATTCTACCCGTAGTCCAGTTTCTTCCTTAACTTCACGGATGACACCAGTCTCAATATTTTCATTTGGTTCAATCATCCCTCCGGGGAACGCATATCCTTTACGGTAGGTAAGATCAAGCACCAACAGCTTGCCATCTTTCTCTATAAAACATGCAGCGGATACTTTTGGAGGAATTGGTACCTGCAAAATAAATCCAAAAACCTTTTGTAAATTAGCAAACGTAAGCGCTCGAATCCTATACCAATTAATTTTTATTAACGACATACTATTCAGCTGTGTCGGCCCCGGTGTAAATGTTTGTTACATCGTCTTGTTCTTCGAGCTTTTCGATTAGCTCGGCGAGCTTTGCCCCAGACTCGTCGTCGAGCTCAACTGGAGTGTTTGGGGTATACCCGTCACTATCTTTTGTAAACGCCCAAGCAGCAGAACCAGGTGCTCCGAGCTCGAGTCCACTTTTACTAAATATATGTTTAATTTCTGGTACAGTACGGTTATTGTTGTCGGTGACAGCCTCTATTAAGAGGGGGACACCACCTGGACCATACCCTTCGTATAATACTTCTTCCATAGCGTTTGCACCGTCACCAGAGCCTTTGGCTAGCGCTCGCTCGATAGCGTCTTTGGGCATTGAATCTTTTTTAGCTCGTTCAACTGCCGAGAGGACATTGGCAGAGTCTTTCCGGCCACTAGCTTTCTTAACTTCCATGGTAATTAGTCTTGAATGCTTTGAAAATAACTTACTACGTTGTGCGTCAGTCGCGCCTTTTTTGTGTTTTATTTTTGACCATTTATTATGTCCAGACATAGGTACGATTTATTGTAAATTTTCTAAATGACTATATGCATCGGGGCTGGCAGTTCGGCCACGCGGGGTACGCTCGATCAAGCCGTGACGGATGAGGTAAGGTTCAATCACGTCTTCAATGGTAGATGCTTCTTCGCCCGTGGCAGCAGCGATGGTGTTGAGACCTACCGGTCCACCATTAAATTTATTGATGATCACATCCAAGACTGCTCGGTCAGGCGCACCGAGCCCGAGCGAATCAATTTCAAGTAGACTAAAGGTCTGGTCAACGATGTCCGATGTTAGATCTGTACTCTCAAGTTGTGCCAGATCACGACAACGCTTTAAGAGATAGTTAGCAGTCCGGGGTGTGGCGCGACACCGTTTTGCGATACGCTCTAATACTTCGTCAGTAGGCTTCATCCCCAGTAGTTCAGCTGAACGGTCGAGGATTTGAGCGATTTCATCATCGCTATAAAATTCTAAGCGAAAGGTTCCACCAGAAAATCGGGATCGCAGCGGACTTGAAAGTAATGAAATACGCGTAGTGGCAGCCACCATAGTAAACGGTGGTAGTTCGAGCTGAACTGTTCTGGCGGACGGACCTTTACCTATAATGATATCAAGTACGCCCGATTCCATAGCAGGGTAGAGGACTTCTTCGATGCTCTTACTCAATCGATGAATCTCATCGATAAATAACACGTCACCTGGAGAAAGGTTAGTCAGAATCGCCGCCAGGTCACCTACCTTTTCAATTGCCGGACCAGAGGTAGTTTTCATGTTGGTACCAAGTGTCTTGGCAACCAGGTTTGACAGGGTAGTTTTTCCTAGTCCGGGTGGACCATAGAGCAGAATATGTTCAGCGGCATGACCTCGCTCTTTGGCAGCGGTTAGTAGGATGCGGAGGTTTTCTTTGATCTTAGCTTGTCCAATATACTCTTCCCAAGTCTGTGGTCTAAGGGTTCGATCAAGGTTCTGAGCATCATCTCTGGTGATGGTTGGTGGTTTGTCTGACATTGAAATTAGTATAACAAAATATGGTCTGTTCGGTATAAAATAGACGTTACGTAAGAAAGAGTCAGTAGAGGTGTTGACAAATATTTAATCTGTGCTAATCTATTGGAGATTCGAAGTTCCCCAGTAACAGTAAGTAATTCGAGATGCGTTTCTGTTGAGACTGTTCTAGCAATTCCGTCCGGGCCTAAGGCCGGAATTGAGAACTAAGTTCAGAATAATCGCTACGCTCATTTCTTCACTTAACAATTCAAGACGATAACTCTCTAAGCAACTTGGATGCGTTGCGAGGGATATTTGGCGCCCGGCCTGGACCGGGGTCGCTGCATATTTCCTTAGCGCGGCATTCACTTTCAATGCGGAAGCCTTGCTTAGAGAGTTATATTCTTGAATTAAATGAACAATGGAGTGTAACGACTATTGTAAATTTGACCAATTTTTAAGAAGCAAAGCGACTATAAAAATGGAAATACTCTGGTGGTGAGTTACGAATTCGACCTATCAAAGGAGAATTCCTGTAACTGGAACTTTGTTAGTAAGCGGTGATCATGTCACTTGCCATGCAGTAGTTTGTCACAAAAATCTTCTACTTCGAAGATAGCACAGAAAAACCCCTCACGGTCTTGACCGCGAGGGGTTTTGCTTCCTGAATCACACAATATGCGCCGCAAAGTCATCGTCAGGGGTTGTTGGTTGGTCAGCCTTTTTGTTAACACTGATTGCACTAGCAATATTTTGAGGTAGCTCGATTACTCGTTCCAGTTCTTGGATCGAAGTAACACCACTGATAATCTTTTCTACACCATCGTGCAACATCGTTGGAATACCTTGCGACCGTGCAGCTTCAAGTATCATATGCTCGCGCGGGTCACGCAGTACAATTTCTTCCACTGCCTCATCCATTACGATTGCTTCATAGATACCACTCCGGCCTTTGAATCCACTAAAGCCACAGATTTCACATCCGGGCGCAGTAAAGATTTCAGTGTAAGTGGGAATAGTTTCGGGGTGGGGGTGGTCTTTCATTATGAGATCAATCATCAAGGTTTCTTCAGGGGTTGGAGTATGACCAACCTTGCAGTGTTCACAGAGTAATCGAATCAGGCGCTGACCCAAGATGAGGTTAAGTGAACTTCCAAAAATACGTGGATCGACCCCAAGATCCATTAAACGAGCAAACCCAGCTACAGCACTGTTGGTGTGTAGCGTCGAAAATACCAAGTGACCAGTTTGTGAAGCGTGAATGGCTGTTTCGGCAACTTCACGGTCGCGAATCTCACCAATCAAAATCACGTCGGGGTCTTGTCTTAGGATTGCTCGCAACCCAGACGAGAAGGTGTAGTCGTCACCAATTTGGGTTTGTACAATTCCATCAATTTTATATTCAACTGGGTTTTCAATGGTGATTATTTTTACCCCTTCGGCGTGGACCTCTTGTAGAAAGGCATAGAGGGCGGTGGTCTTTCCTGATCCAGTTGGTCCGGTAGTGATGATTAAACCATTTGGCTTTTTTAACTGTTGTTTTACAACCGCCTTTATATGCTGATTGAGTTGTAGCCGTTCCATTCTAAAGCTCGCGACACTGGGATCAAGTAGTCGCATCACGATAGACTCTCCGGAAGCTCCCGGAATCACAGATGAGCGGACCTCAACTTCTTTTTCTCCAGTTTCAAACGTAAACCGGCCGTCTTGGGCAGCAACTTTGGTATTGAGGACCATCCCGGACAAGAGTTTCAACCGAGACATCATGCGACCGTACATGTATTTGTCCACATCGACTATGTCGTGGAGTACACCGTCAAATCGATACCGTAATCGAATAGCGAGTTCTTCAGGTTCAATGTGGATGTCTGATGCTCGTAGCGCAAGAGCTCCAGCAAAAATTAGTTCAAGCGTGGCTGAAATTCGGTAGTTATTGTTAGCCGAATTAATTTCTTTAAGGATCACAGCGACATCTTCCTTTTTATTGATTCGTTTGGTTAGGGCGATGATGTCTTTGGCACTAATTTCAAACACACCTTTTCGCTCTGCGGTAGTGTTTGTAATGTCTTTGTAGCGGACCCAGGCGTGATTGAGACTGCTGTTTGATGTCATGTAGACGTGCAAAGTATAGCCGTCAGCCTGCAGTTGTTGCAGGGCTGATTTTGTCTCTGCGCTGGTTGGATCAAGTACAGCTATCGATAGTGTTTTCTGTAGGATTTCAAATCCGGTAATTTTTGAACTACGCGCCAACTCTTCTGGTACTGCTGCTAAAGCTTCGGGATTGATAGTATAGCCGTGCAAATCAATATGTTCATAGCCTAGTTGTGGGGCGCGTGCTTCAGCGGCACGCTCCTCCTCTCTAACACGCAAGGTAGCTAGTTTTTCATTAAGTCCGTTGTCATCAAATTGCACCATATTGTCTATATCGTAGCACGTTGCTATAGTGCAGATTATGAAAGAAGAACAGTTTACCGTAGCAACGCCACAAGGATTTACTTCAGTAATCAACGCAATTATTAGTAAGGCGGAATTGATTACAGATCAAGCGGCAGTTGTAACGCTGACGGGAGATCTTGGTGCCGGCAAAACCACGTTTACCCAACAACTAGCAAAATCGCTACAAGTTACTGAGCAAGTAGTAAGTCCAACTTTCGGTATCATGAAAAGCTACGAAATTAATGGTCATTCACACTTTGATACTTTGGTGCACATTGACGCTTATCGAATAGAGGATATGTCCGAGGTCGGTCCTTTACGTTTTAAAGAAATATTTCAAGTACCACGAACATTAGTTTGTATTGAATGGCCAGGACAGATAGCCGATATTCTCCCAGTCAAAAAAGTGGAGGTTACCATTGAGATTCAAGACCAAGACAATCGGTTAGTGAAGGTTTTGTGAATTAAATTAATCGGCTTGCAATGGCTGAAAAATTCATTCAGACCTCTTTTTTGCTATTTGCTACGCACAGCAATCCCTTGTCCAGAAAAATAGATCATAAATTCCTTACTAGATACGGTGTGGTTGCTTTGCGTTTGATTATTTTCAAAACCAGAAGGATTATGAAACGTGACGGTCTCTTCTTTTTTATTGTAGCCAGTGACGAGGATAAGGTGTCCACCGACTTGGGTTGCTGGGGCAGAAATAAAATCACTGATATTGGGGTTAACTGACGCAATAAAGAGTTGTCGTTTTGATAGTAAGTAACACAAAGACTTAAATGACAGCTTGGTGTAAATTGTTCCGCGTAGGTTAAATTTCCTCACCCACTTTGTATAGGGAGCGTATTGCATTTGTGAAATACCATCACCGGCTTTTTTATATACACCAGCAGCACCAGCGTCACGGGCCAGGGGAATAATTTTAAATTCACCTTTTTTATAGAATTGTAATGCCATCAATGTACAGGCCACGCCGCAGATAGATAGTACCCATCGTTCGTATTCTTTGACTGATCGTGCGCCTGACTCTTCCCACATCAGATCTCGGGCAATCGGTTGATTATCTTTAAGAACCATTTCGGCCCAACTTGGGTTAGCAAATTGCGACACATAAGGTACTGGCAGACGTATACGCTCGGGGCTACGGGTAATAAGCGTCAGTACTTTGAGTACCAGGTTGTTAAATAGTATTTTTATTTTATGAAATAGTTTCATGTAGGCTCAGTGTAACAAAAAAGCTATACTATGTATTATGGCTAAGAAAGATATCCCAACCCTCGTACTGCTTGATTCACACGCTATTTTACACCGGGCGTACCACGCATTACCAGATTTTACCTCTCCAACTGGGGAACCAACTGGAGCGCTCTATGGTGTAACGACCATGCTCTTAAAAATAATTGAAGATTTTAAGCCGCAATACATTGCAGCTTGTTACGATTTGCCTGAGCCAACCTATCGACATGAAGCGTACCAGGCGTATAAAGGTGGTCGTAGCAAAACCGATGATGCTCTGATTACTCAAATCGGACAAGCTCGAAATATCTTTAAATACTTCGGCATTCCAATTTTCGAGAAACCAGGATTTGAAGCCGATGACTTGATTGGGACCATCGCGCACTTAACGGCTGACACTCCAGAATTGCGAGTGGTGATCGCGTCAGGAGACATGGATACACTCCAGTGTGTCGACAAAAAACGGGTTGAAGTGTTTACCCTTAAGAGAGGAATCAATGACACCATCATTTATGACGAAGCTGCGGTCAAGGACAGGTTTGGGTTTGGGCCCTCTATGGTGGTTGATTACAAAGGTCTGCGTGGCGACGCTTCAGACAACATTCCAGGGATTCGCGGAATCGGAGAAAAAACCGCGACCATCCTCCTAACTACATTTGGAACTTTGGAACAAATCTACGAAAAGTTAGAGAAGAAAGGAGGCGAAGAGAAATTTATTGCTGCCGGAATTACCAAACGGATGGTTGGTCTATTACGTGATGGAAAAGAAGACGCCGAGTTTTCAAAAATGCTCGCAACTATCCGGACTGACGCGATTGAAAGTTTTGATATCGATACAACCGAGTGGCGAGAACACGCTGACGTAGAGGAAATCCAAAATCTCTTCAATGAATTTGGATTTAGAAATATGACTAGTCGAATTGAACGGTTGTTTAATGTTGTGTTGGTAGATGACGTAGCCGAAGCGACTAAAGTTGGTGAGGCTGAAATTACCAAAGCCTCGATCTTATTTTGGTTACTTGAAAGTGAACGAACTAACGCCACTTATCAGGACGTCGTTGAGTACGGTCGTTCATTCTTACAAACAGTCACCTGGGAAGAGACAGTCGCAGCTATGGAAGAAAAAGTCAAAGCTGAAGGCTTATGGGATTTATATGAACAGATCGAATTACCCTTAATACCGGTGCTCGAACAAATGAAATCAACTGGAATTATTCTCGATATTAAGTACCTCAAAAAACTTTCGACAAAATTGCATAAAGAACTCACCTCACTTGAAACTTCAATTTATAAACATGCGGGAGTAGAGTTCAACATCAATTCACCAAAGCAGCTAGGAGAAGTATTATTTGACACGCTTGAGCTCAAACCTAAAAACGCTAAAAAAACCGGCGGTGGACAACGTAGTACCAAAGAATCAGAGCTCGAAAAACTACAAGATGAACACCCGATCATTGCCGACATTTTGCGCTACCGAGAACTTAAGAAATTAGTTTCAACCTATATCGATAACCTGCCAGACATGGTTGGTACCGACGGTCGCCTGCATAGCACGTTGCTGCAGACTGGTACTTCAACTGGACGGATGGCGAGCAAAGATCCAAACTTGCAAAACATCCCGATGCGAACTGCCGAAGGGCGCATGGTCCGCGGTGCGTTTGTGGCAGAAAACGGCTATCAGCTGGTGGCGATTGATTATTCACAGATTGAGCTACGGATCGCGGCTATCATGTCCAAAGATCCGCAGATGATTGAGATTTTCAAACGCGGAGAGGACGTGCACAGTGGGGTAGCGTCGCGCGTATTTGGGGTAAGCGAATCAGAAGTAACCGCGGACATGCGCCGCAAAGCCAAAGTCATCAACTTTGGGATCCTCTACGGGATGGGTGTCAACGCCTTGCGGACAAATTTGGGCGATGATACTCCACGCGCCGAAGCACAAGAATTTCTCAATGCGTATTTTAACACCTTCACCAGGTTGGCTGAATTTCTTGAAGAAACCAAATCCTTCGCCCGCGAGACAGGGTATACAGAAACCATGTTTGGCCGCCGCCGCCACTTTGCAGGTATCAGCTCACAAGTACCATTCATCCGCGCCCAAGCCGAGCGGATGGCGATCAATGCACCGATTCAGGGCACCGGTGCTGATTGTATGCGGGTCGCGATGCGTCAGATTCATGAGTATATTGCAGGACTAAAAAAACCAGCTGACGTCCGCATGCTACTGCAGGTGCACGACGAACTCGTGTTTGAAATTAAAGATAGTGAGGTAAAAAAGATTGTTCCAGAATTGGTAAAAATTATGGAAGCTGCCCTGGCTGGAAAAGATGATCACGATGTGCCGTTGGTGGCGGATGTGAAAGTGGGAGCTGACTGGAATAACATAATTGAGTTACAATAGTACCCATGTATAAACTCTACTTTGGAACCGATCGGCAGCGAGTGCGTGATGCGGCGACACACTTTCTAAAAGAGCAGGTGGCTCCAGACGGGACAGTCACCACACTTGATGCTGCTAGCTATAGTCCAAGGCAAATTGCTGATGCTCTAGGTGCTTCGTCGCTCTTTGGGGGAGCAGAGTGGTTTGTGATTGACACACCAGCAGCCAACGCTGATTTTATGGAAGAGGTGAAAAGCTCACTCAAAGAAATGAGCGAGTCACAAAATACCTTTCTCATCATGGAAGGTACACTTCTGGCACCAGCTAAAAAAGCCTATGCCAAGTACGCTGCCAGCAGTGAAGAATTCACTGCTGATAAAGTCGAGAGGTTTAATACCTTTGCTATGGCTGACGCACTTGCGAGTAAAGATCGTCGACAGTTGTGGGTGTTAATCCAAGAAGCAAAAGCTACCGGTCAAGCAGCCGAAGCAATTATCGGGATTCTCTGGTGGCAATTGAAAGCGTTGCGACTCGCCAGTGTCACAAACTCAGCTAGCGAAGCCGGGATGAAAGACTTTCCCTATAACAAAGCCAAACGGTCACTCACAAAATTTACCCCGGGTGATTTGACCACGTTGTCGCAGTCGCTGCTCGAGCTGTACCACGATGGTCACGGCGGTATCCGCGACATTGATCTGGCGTTGGAGGAGTGGGTGTTGAGTGGAAGGTGAGTGGTACTATTCTTACATGAATTCCCCTACCTACCGAGCCTTTGGTATTGCAACCCTACTCTCAGCGATTCTAGTATTTGCTGGTTCCTTACTTGCTCCTGTCGAGGTTCGGTTTGTAGAAGCAATTACGGCCTCAACCGCAATCTCAGGACTAATATTTGGGGGAGCGAGCATAACTTTAGTGTTCTTGTCTCACTATGTAGCACAACTCAGTAATCGTTATGGACGACGAAATACCATTCTGTATGGATTGTTGTTTGGCTTTATTTATGCATTATTGTATGCATCGGTAGTAAATACGTTAGGATTGCTGGGTGTAAAATTTGCCTGGGCTTTTGCAATCGCTGCAACTAATCCAATTTTGGCTGCGTATGTACAGCATCTATTGGTAGGGAATAAAAACCAAGGCCGTTATTTTGGTTACTACTACGCCGTGCAATCAATTGCCGGCAGCGCCGGTGCATTGTTAGGAGGTTATTTATTTACGCTGGCAGGTTTTTATTTAGTTGCATATGCGCTTGCTGGGGCGTATGCCGTAGCGTTTTTAATAACGCTTTTTTTACCAAACAATGAGAGTAATTCTAAAGTAGAAGGTGATGTAAAATTACAGACTCAAACTTACTCAATCTTCGCTTTACTAAAAGTATTATTAACGAAACCAAGTTTACGTTTTTATCTTGCAAGTAACATAGCGACAGCTCCTAACTGGGGAGTGAAACCATTTTTGTGGCCGTTGGTCATTTTTGCAATTAGTGGCAGTGATGTAATAACGGGATCAATTTTTGCGACGATGGGGCTAGTCGCTTTTATGTTACTTCCGTTTGCAGGGATGGTTGCAGACAAGGTGGGACCATATAGAGTTATAGTTGTAGAACTTTTTTTATTTAGCGTTACTGGCATCACGATGGCACTTACAGGTACTATTGCGGTGTTCTGGGTAGCAGCAGCTGTGTATACAATCGCTGAAGTGTTTAATTTAGCACAGGCGATGATCTTAACCGAAGAGCTTGATGAGAACATACGCAGTCAAGCAATGGCGCTCGATACAGCATTTGATCAGATCATTGGCTTCATCTCTCCTTTACTAGCAGGAGTGTTAGTTACACTGTATTCACCATCAGTAGCACTTTTGTTTTTTATGTCGCTGTATGTTTTTGGTTTTGTCGCAACTCTCAGTTTGTTTCGAAAGCATCAGTTTGGCGTTAGGTGTTGAAATACTTAACGTTTGAATCTTAAAAAATAGTCAGCCATAAATTTGCCCCAGGAGATGTAACTAAATTGTCACAGTCACTGCTCGAGCTGTATCACGATGGTCACGGCGGTATCCGCGACATTGATCTAGCACTCGAGGAGTGGGTATTGTCAGGTAAATAAAAATCGATGACAGATGTCATCGATTGTAATTAGGTTTGAGCATTAGTTTCGGCAATGGCTATCTTTATAGCATCTATCGGAGCTTTGCCCCGGTTTTATATAAGTATCAAGTGGTACTATATTTATATGCAGCAACTCGTAGAAAAATTATTCAGTGATCAACCTGGTAAAACCCATCATTTGGTAAATGATTTTTTCGCACTACTGACAATTATTTCGATTATTTCTTTGGTACTAGAAACAGTCCCGTCTTTGTCGGGTTATAGCCAAACCTTTTTGATTATTGAATGGGTGGCTGTACTATTTTTTACGGCAGAGTACATTGGCAGAACGGTAGTAGCAAAACCTACCTGGCGATACCCGGTCAGTTTTTTTGGGATTATTGATCTTATAGCGATCGTGCCGACCTTCTTGGGACTAGGTAACTTTACGTTCCTCAAGTCAGCCAGGGCGTTACGAATCATTCGATTATTGCGAATGCTTCGATTAGCCAAGGTTGCACGCAGTGGTGCGGTCGATGATGCAAATATGAGTGTGTTGTCACTGAACGTACTGATTTATTTTGTCACGCTGGTATTTGCTTTATTGGTGACTGGGACTGCGATGTATTTGGTCGAGCCAACTGCTGCCGCTTTTGCTAGTATCCCGGCTGGCATGTGGTGGTCGCTCAAGGTATTTATGGCTGGAATTCCGGTGACTGAGCCGGTAACACAGTTGGGTGAATTCTTTTTTGTGTTGACTCGGTTTGTTGGATTGTTGTTATTAGGTTTATTGATTGGGGTAGTGGGGAATGTGTTTCGGGTTTTGTTGGGGAGGAGTTGATGAGTGATATTATAAGCGTAAAGAAATTTAATCTTCAAAGAAACATATAATGCTTATTGCAATTCTAATCATTAATATTTTAAGCCTTTCACTTATTCTTTCCGGAATGAGAGAATTAGGAATGAGATTAACGAGCCTTGAAGTTACTCTTGAAGAATTACTGGAAGAGTCTGAAGATCCTTATAGTAATAACATGATAGAAGATACTTTTGAGTAATTACCTAAAAAACAATTCTTAGTTAAACTTTTTTCTAAAACTTTAAATATAATAATTTGTTACATAACCCTTCAAGGGATCTCGGTCATTACATGACCTGTATACCTTTTAGATATATTCTCCCTTTGGTCGAATCTACCTCAAAAGCTTTTCGAGCCCTTACAAAAAGCCTACCAGGCTTTTCTGAAGGCGCACAAACAAAAAATCCCCGGAGGGATTCTTTTGCTGTGCGCCTTCAAGGGCTCGAACCTTGGACCATCTCCTTAAAAGGGAGCCGCTCTACCATCTGAGCTAAAGGCGCATGTTTATGTAAATACGAATTTGACTTGTTATTAGTCGTATTTTTGTGGGCAAACTATAACATTCTGAACTCAGAAATCAATCATTTTACGCCACCTATCTGATAGGCTACGAGAAATGAAATATCTTATCATTGAAAATATTAGGAGTGCTTATAATGTTGGTGCGATGTTTCGTACAGCAGATGGTGCAGGAATAGATAAAATATTTTTAGTTGGTTACACCCCAGCTCCGATTGATCGCTTTGGACGAGTTCAAAGCGAGATCTCCAAGACGTCACTTGGTGCTAGCGAGACGATCGCTTGGCAGGCAGTTGTCACTGCCGCAGATGTGATACCTGATCTACAAGCACAGGGTTGTGTCGTGGTTGCGGTAGAGCAGTCAGACCAGTCGATTTCAATTAAAGATTTTAAGATTCCAGAAAACGTGGCGTATGTGATGGGCAGTGAAGTATCGGGAGTGGATGATGTCACTCTTGGATTGGTTGACCAGGTAATTGATATTCCAATGTTGGGCGTCAAAGAATCACTTAACGTATCGGTTGCAGCCGGTATAATTATGTATCATGGCTTGGTATAAGACAGTATTTGGAATTCCAACGTTGATTGGACTTATGATTGGAAGCGGGTTTGTGATACCGGCGTTTTGGTTGGTTAGTATCGCCGGTGTAGCTTGGTGTATTGATTATTGTATGCAGCAGTCGTCGTGGCGGGTTGGACTAGGTGTTGCAGTCTGGATCTGGACCGTAAAGGCACTGATTACCACTTCTTTTTTCACATCAGCTTACCCGATTGATTGGTTGGGTTCCTCGCTTGGTCCGCTTGAACCCCTAATAATATTTTTTTACTGGTCAACGGTTTCCCTTTGGCTCGGTATTGGTGGTGTCGGTTTATATGCAGGTATATACATAGCAAAACGCGTCTCTATCTGGTGGAGTTACGTTGTACTACCAGTCTTTTGGATATTAGGAGAACTGTTGGGAGCACTGTCGTTTTCTTTCTTTACCTACGGCCCAGGCGGAAGTTTAACCACCCAGTTTAGTTTTGGGTACATTGGTTATGTACTAGCAGCGCACGGCTGGTTGATCGAACTAGCTCATGTATACGGAGTCTTTGGGTTGTCGTTAGTGGCTATTTTGTTAGCAGTTGCTGCACGCCAGTTTTGGGGTAATAAGAGATGGTTGGTTATAGTTGCAATCGTGCTGTTGTTGATAACAAGCACGTTAAGATTTAATACTAAAGATATTCCTAACACTGACTTCTATCGAGTAGCTACTATTGATACAAGTTCACCAACCGCAGACCGTTTTAGTGAACGTGGAAGAGTAGCACTTGAACAGCAACTGACGATGGCATTTGATGCGGCACTCGCAGCCGAGGTGGACTACATCATCTTTCCAGAGGATACTAGATATTTTGATCAGCAGGATATGGATGTATTACGAGCGTACATGACATTTCAGTATGGAGTAACTGATACAATCATAATTGATAGTAGTAGAGTTCAGCAGAGTGAACAAACTGTGTTACAAGCAATCGCTTATGATGGAAAAAGTAAGGATCTCTACGAGTCACAAAAACGTTATCTAGTACCCCAAGGAGAGTTTTTGCCATATTTTTATCAAGGTGTACTACAGCTAGTTGGGTATGATGCAGCGATTGATTTTTTGCAAGAGAGTCTCTCATACCAAGTAGGTGATGACACCAGTCAGGCTGATTTTTCTGAGCGTATTCCAGGGATTCTTTTTTGCTTTGAAAGTATTGATCCGTTAGGTGTTCGTACTATCATGAAAGAACGCAATGGCAATGTCCCTTTTGTGGCACACGTGGTTTCTCACGCGTGGTTCCATACACCAGATGGATTGTGGCAGCAGGCAGAGTCGATGTTGCGTATCCAGGCAATCTGGAACGACATACATATAGTAAGCGCAGGTAATCACATGCCTGGCTACACAGTGAGCCCCGCAGGAGAGGTGCTACACCCGACAGTTGTTGACCAGGGGGAATATTGGAAGCTGAGTGTTATGGAGATTCCGGTGCGATAGTAAGCTCTTGTAGTAGCTCCTTAACCACCTTGGCATCGCTCCATTCTTGCTTGGTGTCATTTGGTCCCATGATGTACGGATCGGTACCTTTGCCGCTAATCAGTACGTATCCACCAACTGGACACATCGCAATCGCTGTCTTGATCGCGGTTCGTCGATCCAAAATTATATCCACTGACGCATCGACACTCATGCCAGCTTGCATTTGATCAAGGATAGATTGAGGATCTTCGTCGTATGGATCTTCGTTCGTGAGAATTACGTAGTTACAGAACTGTTCGGCGATTGCGCCCATTTCTGGTCGTTTCCAGGTGTCGCGTCCACCACCAGTATTACCCAGAACCCCAACGATATGCTTCCCGGCAAAGGCTTCATACAGCTGTGTCAAAGAATCAGGGGTGTGTGCGTAGTCGACTACCGCGGTGATTTGTTTAGCTCCCGAAGGGGCTTGAATTTGTTCAACCCGGCCGGCTACTGGCGGTAGTTTAGCTAGAGAGTTACGGATTTGTTCAAGCGAGATACCAATCGATCGCGCGTAGGTGATCGCAGCTAGTGTGTTGTAGACATTAAATACCCCAACGATCGGAACCCGAATCGTAACGTTATCAATCACCATTGTGACGGAGTCCTTTTGAAGTGAGTGGAGGGTGAGGTTGTTCAGGCGATAGGGCAATATTTTTTCTACTTCAAAATTAAGAAAATCTTGCCCGTGTTGATCGTCAATATTTGCTACTAGCGTTCGAGGCCTTTTGGGGCTGCCGGCCACTGCTTGTGCTAGTCGTAGCTTGGCGGCTTTATAGTTCGCAAATGAGCCGTGGGATTCGATGTGTTCGGGGGTCAGGTTGGTGAACAGTAGGGCATCAATATCGATAAACTTATGACGAAACTGTTTCGCACCTTCTGACGTCATTTCTACCACTGCGTGGGTGCACCCAGCATCGACAGCTTGACGAATAAATTGCTGGGTAAAGTATCGACCCGGCATAGTCATCTTGAATAAGTTACGTTCAACCCGATCACCGTAGGTGAACTGAATAGTTGATAGGGAAGCGGTTTTATATCCGGCACCACGCAAAATAGCCGCGAGGATTTCAGTAGTGGTCGATTTACCTTTAGTACCAGTAACACCAATGACGACAATGTCCCGTGAGGGGTGGCGATACTTGAGCGCTCCTATATACGCTAGTGCGTAGTGATAGGCGGGTTGAAACAACAAAAAGACTGGCTTTGGGATATATTTTTTTACTGTGTGTCGGAAATTGCTCATGGAAGTTACGGTAATTGCTTGAGGGCTTTTTTAATAATTTGGTTAACTGAATCACCAGGGGCGGTGTGAGTTTGGACAGTTTCTCTAGCAGCAGCTATTTCATACCCGAGTGCAATCAAAGCGTCAATTGCATCAGCTTGAGTTGGATCAACCGGACGACTTTCGGTGACTGTCGCTGCTAAGTCTCCAAGTTTATCGTGTAGCTGGATAACAATATTCTCGCAGGTCTTTTTCCCAATACCAGATAGTTTATGCAGTTGGACGGGTTCATTATTAGCGATTTGCTCAATCAAGAGGGCAGGACTAGCCTGAGTCATGACGGCCAAAGCAGACTTTGGTCCGATCTTGGGTACTTTGAGTAACAATTCAAATAGTTGTCGTTCCGTATCAGTGGTGAATCCGTATAGATCAAGGGCGGTTTCGCGTACCGCGAGGTAGGTATAGAGGACAATGTCGTCATGTAGGGTATACGCAGTAGTCGCGGTTGGTGTGTATACCAAATATCCAATACCGTGAACAGACAACACCAGGGCATTGTCTTCAATGTGCGTAATCGTTCCGTGTAGCTGTCGAATCATACACCCATTGTACTACGTCAGAAACGACCTCGATACTCTTGCCTTTTTACCATCAATACGGTACAGTACGCGCACTCAAAAGAAAAATATATGCCAATTACTTCAGGAGCCAGAAAAGCCTTACGAGCCTCAGAACGCAAGAAAGTGTTCAATATTCGTCGTAAGTCAACCATGAAAGATGTTACCAAGTCAGTTGATAAAGCTGTGCTAGCTGGTGACACCAAAAAAGCCGAAGAACTACTACCAAGCGCTTACAAAGCGATCGACAAAGCGGCTAAGCGAGGGGTAATCAAGCCAAATACCGCTGCAAGAAAGAAGTCTCGATTGTCTGCCCGAATTGTGAAGGCAAAAGCGTAAGTAGAGAAGAATACAATCAAAACAAAACCGACAGATTAATGTCGGTTTTGTTTGTTATTTATTACGATTGTTACAATAATCCAAGAATGGTGGCAAACCGCGCTTCTGGCTCACCAGTGCGTACCGATCGATAATGTGAAAAGTATTCATCTGAAGTTGCGGTATCGACTGTGCTCAGCTGAATATTGCTGGGTGTGATTCCAGCTCGGAGTGCTTGCGCCTCAATGTATCCAGCTAAATCTATGGCAGTTTCACCACTGTCAACGACTGTTAAAAAGTCTGACCAAGCTGGCAGTTGCTTCTGAACAGGATCTAAGAATTTATATGATTCTTTTTGTATACCGGGTCCGACATACATCCTAATATCTTTAGGTTGTGATCCATAGGCCGTATTCATTTCCTTGATTACTTTTGTGACCAACTTTTTGTCGGTCGGTTTCCAACCTAGGTGAGCCAGGGCCACTACACTGTTTATGGGATCGTAAAATGAAACAGGGAAGCAGTCGCCAGTAAGCAAAAACAGCACGACACCAGTGTCTTTAGTAATAAGAGCTTCGGTAGTGATGAGCGACCCTTTATCAGAATTAGTTACATGGGTAATTTCATCTTCATGTTCAGTCTGTATAAACACACAATCTTCAGCAGTTAAACCATATTTATACAAGAAAGCAGTCCTTCTTGGCAGCACAACTTCTTCAGGTTCATGACGAAGTGATACATTTCCATCTGTGCTATCTGAATGAGCACGAAGCAGTTTTTTCATAATGTGATTATAACAAAATCAGCACGAGACAGTGTGTCTCGTGCTGATTTTGTTTTGCGGAGGGAGAGGGATTCGGTCACCTTTGCTAAGTACTTTGTTCAACTTTGTCTCCAAAGATACTAAGCGACGCGACCCCGCTGCTTCTGTGCGGAATGAATAGCTATTCATTCCGGCTTCGCCAGAAGCTTCTTTCGAATCCCTCTCCCTCGCGCTCGCAAACAAAAAGAAACACTTGCGTGTTCCTTTTCTAGCTCGCGGAGGGAGAGGGATTCGAACCCTCGAAGGGGTTACCCCCTTTCTGGTTTTCAAGACCAGCGCCTTCAACCAACTCAGCCATCCCTCCGTACAATATGAAATTGTGCGTTGCACTATAGCATTTTTTCTGGTTTGTACAAACTGTATCCTTGGTGGTGAGTGGTGTGACAGTTGGGGCATAGTAGCTCTAAGTTTGAAGGTTTGTCGGTACCACCTTTGTATCTCTCTTTGATATGGTGCACTTGTAATATGGCGTAGTTTTTTTCTTGACATCGTTCACATGCACCCCCTCGACTCCCTGCAAGTTTTTCTTTAAGTACGTTTCCTTGATACGCTTTATTATACTTGTTTGTTTTCGTGTAAGTTATACCTGCTCGGGACTGATTAGCGCATGCTCGTGAGCAGCTTTGTTTACCACCAATATAAGATTGATCGCAAATTTTGCATATCTTTGGCTTTTGTTGTTTTACACCAACACAAATTAAAGAGCAGTATACGCCACCTCCGGTGATTTGTGATGGTCGACGATACATGGTTGTGCCACAAACATCACACTGGCAATTATGTCTTCTTTCCATTTTCATAATTATATCACTAGACCACTGAACAAATACTGATGTGCTACAATTTTACGAATGGAACCAACCCCGCGCGCTATTACTTGGGAAGCACCCGAACACCACCATGTCGAAAAAGGCAACGACTGGTTTTTTGCTCTGGCAATTATTATTGTTGCGCTGGTTACAGTGGCTATCTTGTTTGGTGATGTATTATTTGCGCTCCTGATTGGTTTGGCTGGGGGAGCGATGGCAGTGTCGGCCGCTAGGCGACCAGCGATTATTCCCTATGCCGTGACAGTGCGAGGAGTGCGCATCCAGGATCGACTGTATCCGTTTGCGAGTCTTGAGTCATATCATATTGACGAAGAAGATCGCAATGGCCCACAACTACTCATCAAGTCAGACAAAAAACTCATGCCGTTGATTGTGATGCCAATACCGGTTGATCATATCGATGACATTGAGCACATCCTCAAAGAGAAATTGGTCGAAGAAGAACTTGAGGAACCATTCTTGGTAAAGGTACTGGAATTATTTGGATTCTAGGTTATATTATGGGGCACCAAGCTATTGCTCCCATAGTTTAACGGATAAAACACTGGTTTGCGGAATCAGAACTCCAGGTTCGATTCCTGGTGGGAGCACAAAACAAAGCACCTTAAAAAGGTGTTTTGTTTTGTGTGATAACCAGTTGCAGCTTTTTGTAGAAAAGCGTTGCAAGAATCGAAAAGGTTGCCAGCTATTTTGTAAAAATAGCGACAACCTGTACTGAACATGTAATGTTCGATTCCTGGTGGGAGCACAAGTACAAAAAAGAGCACACCAGAGTGTGCCTTTTTTGTTTGTACTCCAAGAAACTATAGGTTTCGACCATAAATAGAAAGCAGTGAGTATATCGCCTGGACTGAAAGGAGGACGTTACTAACGGCGGGGTCGCGTCACTTAGTATTTTCTGGAGTAGAGCTAACAAAAGGACTTAGCAAAGGTGATTGATTACTGGTAGAGCACAAAATAAAACTGCTGATCGCCCGAGAATTCGCACCACTGATTCCCACATGGTATTCTTGATGGATTATGCGAAGACTCGGAATTGATTTTGGAACTAAAAAAATTGGACTAGCCCTGACAGACGAGTCAGGTGTGATGGCATTTCCTCACTCCGTAGTACCTAACGACACAAAGTTCTTAAGTTTGATTGAAGCTTTAATCGCAGAAAAAGAAATCGCAGAAATTGTGATTGGTCATTCTTTGAATTTAGATGGTACTCCAAACAGAGTGCAGGCGAATATTGATGAGTTTATTGCCGACATGACACTGCGCCAGCCAATTCCGATTCACCTCGAACCAGAGCAATTAACCACCAAACAAGCTTCCAATATTACTGGAAAAAACTCTCAAACCGACGCAGCAGCAGCCGCGATTATCCTAGACACCTTTATCACTAAACAAAAGATATGAAACCCGACACTGACACAACCAGAGTAGAATCAACCGAACCAGCAACTGAAGTATCAACTGAAATTTCGTTTGATCAATTTATGGCGGTAGAGATCTTAGTTGGAACGATTATGGCGGTAGAGATTGTCGAATCGGCTGATCGTTTGCTTAAGCTGACAGTCGATTTAGGAGAGGTAGAGCATCGGCAAATTGTCTCAGGAATCCGTGAGTTTTACCCCGACGAGCAGGTGTTAGTCGGACGGCAATGTCCATTTATTGCCAACCTTGCTCCACGCAAGATTAAAGGGCTGATTAGCCAGGGGATGATACTGGCCGGTAACACAGACGATACGTTTGCATTATTGCACCCCAGTAACGAGCTTCCGGCTGGAACCAGGTTGTATTAGATATGATTGATACGACCAAACTCGATACCCGCGTAGAAAAAGTCCTTACAACTAGGACAGTTTCTCGAGCGCAATCGCTGATGGGTTCAAAATCAGGTTTATGGCTGATCGGGCTAGTATCTTTTATTGAATCAGCTTTGCCGCTACCCATCATAACTGACCCATTCATGGTAGCGGGGATTTTAGCTAATCGATCTAAAACAAGTCTCATCGTGCTAATTACGCTGTTGTCTTCTATCGCAGGAGGGGTGGCGGCATTTGTCATGGCTCGATATTTTTTCTATTTATTGGAAGCGATGATGAGTAATGGTGTGCTGGAGCAATTTCAAAGTTTGATTCAGATGGATTCATCTAACACGCTGGTGATTACTCTGGTTGGAGCACTTACACCAATTCCTTACACATTGACTGCTTGGGTAGTGGCGGTTGGGGAAGGAGGCTTACTAGTATTTATTGTGGCATCATTTTTTGGTCGAGGGTTTCGATATGGTGTGGTCGGACTGTGTACCTACTGGTTTGGTCCACGAGCCTTAGTGTATGCGAGGCGATCACTTGGCCTTACTACCGTACTAATTGCCATACTAGTTGGTTTGTATATTTGGCTTAAACTGTGAGTTGCCTAGCTGCAGTGTTTGGGTAGACCGCGTATACTGTATGTACTATGTGGCCAGATCTTTTACAGCCTTCACCACCGTCTTTTATAACGCTCCCTAGTATTGGGTTGGATATTTCTGACACTTCTCTTAAGTACATATCATTTAAGGGTACAAAAACGGGTAAGCGAACTATCGATCAATATGGAGACATTACGATTCCAAACGGTGTCCTGCATCGTGGTGAAGTTATGGATCCACAAAAACTAGCCAACGTGCTTATTGAGTGCAAACAACAAACTGGTGCCGAGTACGTACGAGTGTCGCTACCAGAAGAAAGAGCTTACCTGTTTGAAACTGAACTTAAACGCAGTACACCGTTAAAAGAAATGCGTAGTTTGCTTGAGTTTCGTTTGGCAGAAAACGTACCAATGCCGGCACGAGATGTTTTTTTTGATTACACGGTACTGCCAGTATCAGACGATAGTGACAAAGTGGTGCGTATAGCGGTTACGGCCTACGCCAAAGAAACAATTCAAACCTATTACGAGGCCTGTCTCTTGGCAAAACTACAACCACTGGCATTTGAAGTTGAGGCGCAGGCGATGGCACGAGCTGTCGTGCCAAGTGACTCGCAAGACGCTGTGATGTTGGTTGATTTTGGCAAAACTAGAACTGGTATTGGTATCGTTTATAAAAACACTCTGCTGTACACATCAACAATCGATATCGGTGGTGATCAGCTGTCTGCGGCCCTGCGCAAACAGCTTGGTGACGACGTAGCGGAAAAAGAACTTACTCACCTAAAAAATACTGAAGGACTAGTGCATGGTGCGCAGTCGTCAGTCGTGCACGATGCCTTGATATCAACCCTGTCGGTGATTAAAGATGAGCTTGTAACACGCATGCAATACTGGCATGTACGTACTGGGGCAGATGAACGCCGCCGCCTACAAAAAATTATCCTCTGTGGCGGCAGTGCGAATCTAAAAGGTCTTCCAGCCTATTTAACTGAAACAGTTGGCGTGACATCGGTTCGGGCAAATGTTTGGGAGAACACTTTTACTTTTGACGAAATTGTTCCCCCAATTGATAAGCGACATTCACTTGGGTATGCCACGGCTGTTGGACTGGCATTGCAGACAAATGCCTAATTTATTTTATTATGACCAATTTACTTCCACCAATAGCAAAAAAACAAATTGTCTTTGAATACTGGATACGTGTGGTTAGTGCCTGGGTGATTTTGTGGTCAGTTTGTTTACTAATAAGCGCTTTTGTATTGTGGCCAACTTATATTTTAATTGTAGGCAGTAGCACCGCGTACGCTGATTCTGTGGCAGATGCGTCCGAGCGCACCGCACTATACGAACAGATCAGTCAGTCATTATCGCGAGCTGCACAAGAAGCTCAGGCAATCATTATTAACGAAAGACAGATAAAGCTCTCGACAATTTTTGCCGACATTAAGAACGCTGTTGGTTCGGATGTTAGCTTATCTGGAGTGAGTATCGGCCGAGAGGAAGGTGGTATTGAGCCAGTCCAAGTCCAAGGCGTAGCGCTTGATCGTCAGTCGTTGGCTGAGTTTAAAGATCGGCTCGAAACTATCGAGTATGTAACTAGTGTCAATCTCCCAATAGAAAATTTGGCTTCAAACCAGGATATCGAATTTAGTATTTCAGTTATTATTAACAACGATTCGTTATGAACAAACGAACGAAAAGACTAGCAATAATAGCAGCTGTACTATTTGCGGTGGCAGTGTTTGCTGTAGTGATGTTTGTACGAGAGATTAACGCACAGTCGATTAAGTTATCAGAGCAAATTGCTGCCATTGAAACTGACCGTGCACAACAAGAGGTATTTACCAGTGTGCAGCGAACAAGTAATAACACCCTGCAAACAAGAGAAGAGCTGCAAAGTTACTACCTTGATTCACAGTCAGATAGTATAAATTTCTTAAACTTTATCGAGGCACAAGCGGCCGCCACTGGAGTAGAGCTGACTACTAATTCTCCAACCGAAGTGGTAAATGATGCTGGGACATTTTTAGCAGTCGATTACGAATTTACCGGCAGTATTAGCCGAGTCGAGAATTTTATTAAACAACTTGAAAACATTCCATATGTGTCACAGCTAGAAGATCTGTCTCTCAGTCAAAAATCTAGCAGTGTCTGGGAAGCCCGGGTTACAATCATGGTAAATATATTAGATTATGAAACAGAATAATCAGTACATACAAGATTTTGCCAAGAAGCTGTTTCATCACAAGCAGGGGATGCGGTCAGCCCAACTAATGAGTCCAAAGCGTGACTGGTTGCTTGGCGTATTTGTTGGTTTATTAATTATGATCTCGATGGTCGGATGGAGTGCGTATACGTACGTAGAGAAACGGGATGCAATTGGTTTAAATGATTCAAATATAGAGGCCCAAGTCCCAGTTTATAGATCAGACATAGTTGATAATGCTATAGACTTATTTGCAACACGCGAAGAAAAGTTTGCAGTACTTAATCAGTCTGGTGAGCAAGTGGTTATATCGGTAGAGACTCTAGTCGAAGAGACTGGTACGACAACTGCAACGACTACAGACAATCAAATAGAAGTGGATCCAAACGCTGAAACAAATGAAGGTGAGAATCAAATCAACACACCTGAACCAACTCCCGAAGATAAGCCGCTCGAAGAGGAAGAAAGTCTTGGCAGTCCAGTACTGGTCAATTAAGCTTTAGTAGTACCCCTGTTTAGTTTTCATTGGAACCAGATTAGTAGGGAGCCGCTTCTTTATTTTGGCCTAATAATCTGATAACTTGTTATTTGGAATTGTTCTGTTACAATAAAACGTATGCATCAAGTGTATATTAAAGATTCTACGTATATCTACAACTTTATGGGAGGAATCCCAGCGGGTTTTTTCGACGTGCCTGAATTATAGTTACATTTACTCCTTAATTTAGAACAAACGTCTCATGCAAATACATGGGGCGTTTTTCTTTTATACCAATATGAAATCAATAACCCTAAGAAACATCTCAAAGTCGTACCAAAACCGAACCCTTTTTGAAGGTGTCAGCTTTTCGCTTGCAAAAGGTGACCGAATTGCAATAACTGGGCAAAATGGGGCAGGTAAAAGTACGTTGCTCAAAATCATTGCCGGTTTAGAGCGACATGATGACGGTGCTTTGATTAAAGAAAAGGTGTCCTGCGCTTATATTGCTCAGGAGTTCTCAGGTGATACTTCGTTGACCATCCTTGAATATTTAGACAAGGTTGGAGCAACTGCAAAAGTTTTTGAGGTTATTAAACAATTCACAATTATTACAGATCAACAAATTGAAAGCGCTTACGTACATTCACTTTCGGGAGGTCAAAAACGCGTACTAGAAATAGCTGCCGTTTTATCAAAGGGGCCAATGTTTTTGTGTATTGATGAACCTGAAAATCACCTAGACATTAAAACGAGACAAGTACTTACCAATATTCTAAAACAATATTGGGGAGGCGTGCTGTTTGTCTCACATGATCGATATTTGGTTAATGAAATTTCTAACAAAATTATCTTAATCCAGGATGAGCAAGCTACCCTCATGACGGGAAAAACGTACGAAGAGTTCCAGGCGATTGAACAGCAAAAAACCGTTAGTGCAGCTGCGAGTTGGAAGGCAGAATCACGAGCTGTAAAACAAATGGAAGATAGTGTGCGAATGCTTAAGGCTCGCACTCGCTATAACGACGCCCAGGCGAAAACCTATCAAATGAAAAAACGGCAGCTAGAAGAGCGTCAGCAAGAGTTGGGATCTAGACCCGATGCAGTTACAGAAGTTAAAATCAACGTACAACCAACCAAACAAAAAACGGGCAAGCTGATATTTAGTTGCACAGATGTGAGCTTCTATTATGGCGAGGAAAAGCCAATTCTAGAAAACCTAAACGTCGAACTACGGTTTGGGGATCGGGTAGCATTGCTCGGTAGAAACGGGTCAGGTAAAACAACCTTTATAAAACTACTACAGCAAAAGCTAATTCCTGGTAGTGGGGAAGTGCGGGTTGGTAATGATATTAAGATTCAATATATCGATCAAACCAATACTCTTGATATAGAGCTGAGTCCGCTAGATCATTTTAGGGACCATGGTTATTCAGAAGAACAGGCGCGCAGTGTGTTATCGCAGTTCTTGTTCACTAAATTTGAGTCAGAAGCAGCTCTTAAAACACTGTCTGGAGGTCAGCAGCAACGATTCACCTTCTTGTTTCTGTTTTCTATTTCTCCTGAGTGCGTCGTGCTCGATGAGCCAACCAACAACCTTGACCCAGAAACGTGGGAACTATTATTGCACCTCATTAACGAGTACACTGGGACACTGTTGTTGATCAGTCACGACAGGCTGTTCGTCGAACGGTTTAAAAATAGGAAAACCTGGGTCCTTAAAAAGAATACGATTAAAGAATCGTGGGATGACTTGGGTGCGGTTCTGGAGAGTTTGTAGTTGGTGCCGCCACCAGGAATCGGTCACCTTTGCTAAGTACTATTATTCGCTCTACTCCAAAAGATACTAAGCGACGCAACCCCGACGTTCGTATCGTCCCAGCTGATGCTGCGGACGATACACTCACTCTCTTCGATTCCTGGGCGAAACCTACGGTTTCTTGGGGGGGGGTACAAAAAAGGCACACTAACATGTGCGCTTTTTTGTACTCGTGCCCCGTATCGGTATCGGAAAAATACCCAGCAACCCACGCAAGGACATTTGAGAAGTTGAATCACCCTTTCCTGACCCCTCTCGGTAGGGGCTTATTTCTAGCTATATGTTACAAATCTGACACCCATTTGATTATTTTAATAATAGGTACTGATTCATTCAATGACGATATACAAAGCAATTGTCGAATGTTAGAGTGATGTATCATGGTTAAATATAAACTTCCTAAAGCTTTTTTAAAGAGAGTGTCTGCAGATACTCTTGAAATGAGTAATAAATTAAAGAGTAAGAAATTATTTCCTCCTGAATATAATAATAAAACGTACTACAAAGATCTTACCGAACATGAATATTTCGATGCGTTAGTAACTGTACGACACTACGTGAAGATTGCATCTGACACGTACTTTGACGAAGTTATTGGAGCTAAAAATACTGACCTATTTATGATGACTCCAAGTGTCTCATCGCCTATGGGACCAGGTTCTGATTCAGAAGCTGTACCAATGAAGTTTGGAAAACTGGACACGTTTCTCGTCGATTCATCTCAATTTGGTTTTGAACCACTGCTATTTCAAAATCTAGATAAAGTGTATTGTTATTTACCTTCAATGCGGGGTGAAAAGCCAGATGCACGTCACTTAAACCAGTTTTATCACTGTGAAGCTGAAATCGTAGGTACACTAGATGATCTAACTCCTATTATGGAAGGGTACATCCGTGCTCTGTCCGACACTTTTTTAGCAATGGAGCCACTCATTTCACGTATGAGTCTTGATGCTAAAAAGACCAGAGCTGCACTTGAAAAAATTTCAAAATCAAAGAGATTTGACAAAATTTCATTTGAAACAGCTTTTACTAAACTTCAGGCAGATAAGGTTACGAAAAAATATACGAAGACAACAAAATTTGGCCGAGATATTAATTATTCTGGAGAATCTGAATTGGTGATTAGCGAGACAGGAAATGTGCCACTATGGATGTATGGTTTTGATAGAGACACTGTAGCTTTTTACCAAAAGCCTGACTCAATAGATTCAAATAAAACAAAAAACGCAGATTTACTTTTTCCACCGCTTACAAAAAATGGTTTCGGTGGTGAAATAATCGGTTCAAGCCAGCGACAGGATAATGCGAAAGAAATGCTTGAATCACTCAAAAGACAGGGAATTAGTGCAGCACCCTATCAGTGGTATGTAGACCTTCGTAATCAGCCTGGTTACCGAACAACTTCGGGATTTGGTTTGGGTGTAGAAAGGTTTATTGCTTGGTCACTTGGGTATGAAAGTATTCGAGATGTCGCATTGTATCCACGACTTAAAAATATTAAAACAATCCCATAATTATGAAAAAAGAAATATTTGATTCATTTTTTATCCCTTATGCAAAGACTGTTGATACAGTAGCTGATGTAAGTGCCTTTTGGCGATTATCAGATGCACTTATAACTGAAATAATAAAACGTGAAATTGCTCCATATTGCACGGACGACTCTTTAGTTATGGATGCTGGTGGTGGAACAGGGCGGTGGGCGGTAAAGCTTAGTGAATGTCTAAAGGGTAATCTGGTAGTATTTGATCGCTCCGAGAATATGCTTGAAAAAGCGAAGACTAATATTGCAAACAGTAAAGTTTCAGACCGCATTAGTACTGAACTAGGAGATTTGACTAATATCGAAAAGTTTAAAAATGAAAGTGTCGATCATATTGTAAGTATCTACAGTCCGCTTAGTTTTATCTACGAACAAGAACAAGCGGCAAGTGAACTGTATCGCATTTTGAAGCCAGGCGGACGAATCTTAGTTATGAGCCACAGCTTTCTTAACGCACTAGCGTCGAAGATAAATAATTATCAAGCTAGTGCCAAAGAAATAAAGAAACTTGCAGATACTCGAATGGTGACTTGGGCTCCTCATGTGCCGGAACTAGTCACTCAATCAAAAGAATCGATTGAAAAGCTTTTTTCGGGGGCTGGATTTACTGTACATAAAACATATGGTGTACCCGTGTTTGTGCAACCAGGTCCAGAAGATTTTGATCCAAATAACGAACAGCGCAGTAATGTGAGTACGTACCTTGAAGACCCAGAAGTGTTTCAGTCTATATTTGATCTTGAAATGAATCATAATAGTGATAACACTGCCTGCAATCGCGGTATGAACATGTTCGTTTTAGCTGAAAAGAAATAAAACCATGACAGACACAACATTAATAGAGAAATATCCTTGGTTGAAATACGTAAATTCGGTTGAGGATTATTTGCCACCAGAGTATTACAAAGATTTACTACAACCGTATACCTTTAACGGAGTGACTGACCTTCAGTTACTAAAAAACTTTCTCAAGAATAAAAACGTTTCCAGTGCGCTGGAGCTTGGCTGCGGTAGTGGTCGGGCTTCTGCTGCAGCGGTACATCTGTTTCCAGATGCGAATTACACTTTTTCTGATCTAAGTAAAAGAATGCTAACATCAGCCAAAAGTCACTTACCGCAAGACGCATCATTTGTTGTGTCTGACGCCATTGAGTTTATGGAGAACACAGCTGATACATTCGACTTGGCATATACTTTATGGAGTTTTTCTCATTCAACGCATCAGCATTTCCATAGGTTGGGAATAGAAGATGGTCGTAAGTACATCTCAAGAGTCTTAGAGAAATTTGTGCTCGAGAATATAAAAAAAGATGGTGCATTTTTCCTTATCCACTTTGACTCTTTGTCTGATGAGCAAATTGTACTGATGAGGCAATGGCAAAGAGTGTTTCCAACATTTGCAAACATTGATCAACAAAGCCCATCAAAACAAATTATTGAAGAAACTCTGACCAAGCTTGATACAAATGGAGATATTCGCTTGAACGTACAACATTTGCAGGGTGATGTGATCCAATATGAGTCAGAAGATGTTCTGCTTGAAACTTTTATGAACTTTCATTTAGAAACATTTTTTAATCAATCAGAGTATCTGCAGACAGTTTTGGAGGATATTAAAACACAAGTGGCTACCCACAAGCAGAATGATGGAACGTATGCAGTCACACCTGGTTGTTACGTATACTCGTTCATTAAAAATTAATAAAACACTAATCTTTTATGAAAATACTAGAAAAGCTCTCAAGAGGAGATAAAGTTGCCATATTGTCGCCGTCTTTTGCAGCACCTGGCATGTTTCCTCATGTATTTGAGTTGGGTTTACAGAGAATTTGTGATGAGTTTGGGCTTGAACCAGTAGAGTTCCCAACCACCAGAAAACTAGGTGCTAGTATTGAAGAAAGAGCTCGTGACTTAGTTGCAGCTTTCGCTAATCCAGAGATAAAGGCAGTGATAGCCAGTATTGGCGGTGACGATCAGGTGACGTACATATACAATATGGACCCTGATATTTTTAAGAATAATCCAAAACCTTTTTTTGGCTACAGTGATAACTCACATTTTTGTAACTTCCTCTTTCAACAGGAGATTCCTTCTTATTACGGTGCCTGCGTAATGACACAGTTTGCGATGCAGGGACATATGGATGCGTACACGGTAGATCACATCAAAAAGGCTCTGTTTGAAGAAGGCGAGATTGAACTGTTGGCTGCAGATGAGTATAACGAGATTGGTGTTGACTGGACTGATTCTTCAACACTTACTACTCGTCGTCAGTATGAAGAGAACACCGGTTTCGTTTGGGACGGTGCAAAAAACGCTGAGGGTATTATTTGGGGAGGTTGCATAGAATCAATTGATGATATGTTGCGTCACAATGTGCCAATCCCGAACCTGGAAACATTTACCAATATTGTTTTAATTCTTGAAACTTCAGAAGAGATTCCTCCACATCATTATGTAAAGCGTGTAATCAGAGCATTAGGTGAACGAAAAATACTAGAGTGTGTTCAGGGTATTTTAGTCGGCCGACCGAAAGCTTGGGAGTTTGATAAGCAGTTAGACAAAGATGCTCGTGAAGAATACGCACAGCAGCAGCGCGATACTATTTTGAATGAGGTTCGTGCATATAATCCAGTGATTCCGATTGTGCAAAATTGTAACTTTGGTCACACAGACCCTCAAATACCTATGCCGTATGGTAAAAAGGTAGTGATTGATGTAGAGAATAACAAAATTAAGGTCACATTTTAAAAATAGACCCGTATCATCATGTGTGATACGGGTCTATGCTATTTTGCAGCACTTTTCAGCGCAATAGTTTGTGCATCAGCTCGGCACCAATGCCTGAGATAACAGAAGCTTCCTTGCCGTTGTTTAGTAACTGACTTGCCCAGTCTACAATGCCACCGTCAGCGAACTGAAACTCGACACCAGTTTTGCTCTTTCCAAAGATGTGGAAGCAGGTATTAGCGTAGTAGCCGATCCCCGCTTTTCGATTGAAGTCAAAACAAAGCCGGATATGTGGATACTGTTTACGTAACGGTATAAGAACTTCACGCTCAATATAGGAAAGATGGCTGATAAAACTATTCATCTTTACATCCTTAAACAGTGATTCACTCAGGCTCTCAACGGTATCAACTTCCTTAGGAAAAGGTACAGCGTACATATCAAACATATCAAAGTCAGTGTTCAATGTATTACGCAATATCTGCTCTCGAGGCAGTTCCATTCCATCGATCAGTTGTTCTAAGAATCTGATATCAGATATTTTTACAACTATCTCTTTGGAAAAGAAACCTGTATTGTGTAGGTTTTCGATTACATCCAAAAGCGTCTGGATATGAAGTCTCAAGGTAGGGATTGCAAAGCCTCCTTCTGAGGGTTTGTGTTTCCCAGCAGAGCTCAGCGTGAATAGATCAAAGTGTTGCATGTAGCTTTTAGTCTTGTCAAAAGGTTGTAACCGCAAATTCCGACCATAGCTGCATAGGTGAACGGAACTGTCTTCCTGTGTGGCAATAAGCCTACGTCTTCTGCTACAACACTCCAGCATCAATTGAGTTGTCAGATCGCTTCGTACTTCAGTGTTACGAATTGTAGAGAGTGTGTTGTTTTGACTGATTTTTGTCAAAACAGCATTTGTTCCTAATGGTGTAATAGGGGACGTCTCGACACTTTCGAAAGCACTTTGCGCAGTGTCTTGACACGTAAGCGCAAAACGATACACGTCGTGTTGTGAGATAGAGCTCGTGCCCAATATCTCATTTTGTTGTTCATATTGTCGTAGTAGTTCGGGTGCTTTTCTAGAGCCTGCTCTACGAGTGAACGCATGAACAAATATGGGTTGTAATTGAGATATTGGCGAAGTAGCAATAATCTCAACTATGTTAGGAATTCCGATTGCTGTACAAGCGCTTTTGACTGCCTGCAATGAACTTTTTGTCGGTTTCATTTTTTATCTCCATCTAAGATCGATATTGAGCGTACTCAATATATGAATACCATATTTTCTACTTTACTTATAGCACATGAATTATGTGTGTCAAAACTTGCAGTTTAATTCACGACAGGCATTATTGTGTATATGTATGAACGAATCATTGAGCAACTAATTTTTCCGATAGCGGTTGGCCTGGTTTTGTTGTCGGTGCATGTATTGGTGGTCTACGCAGTTCGCTCTTGGAAAAAAGTAAACAAAAAGACAAAAGTTATAGTCCTTAGATATTTGCAACCATTTCCTAAAAGAAAAATAAAGCTTACTTTTTCTCGTTTAAACGGAGCTAAGAAAATTACCGATCCATGGATGCCAATTATCCTTGAACAACCCGCAAACAATAAAGAGGCGCTATTTGCTGTTATGATTCAAAATGCGGATTTCAGGTTGAGTGACAGCAATGTCCAAGTAAAACTTAATTTCTATCACCCATGTATTGAGAGAGTAGAGCTTCCTGGAAATAGGGTAGAGATTCGTGAAGGTGGTGAGAAAGGATCTTCTTTTGTTTCTTTGCTAGTTAAAGAACTTCTGCCAGAAGAAAAGCATGCAATAAGAGTTTTTGTAAATAAAATAGGTGATGTTGATATTAGCAAACAAAAAGCTAGGTCCTCAAAGTGTGGAAAGATTCCAATTTATATAGCTGATGTGACCTATGAAGACTGGAAACAATAAAACCACTCAATTGAGTGGTTTTATTGTTTCGCTAGACTTACTGAGATTGGTTAGGTATTAACCCCTCTCGGTAGGTCTCACTATTGGGTGCCCCCACCAGGAATCGAACCCGGATCAAAAGGATAGAAGCCTCTCGTTTTATCCATTAAACTACAGGGGCACCGGTAACCATACCAGAATTTTGTAATATAAAAAATAGCTACCCCATAAAAAAAGCGTCTCAATCAATCCTAAAAAATGATGTGAAAGTTGAGGCGCTCTTGTTGCACTTGTGATTACAGGTCAGCCTAGTCACTTCTGGCAGAGGTGGTGAACTTCTGGACGTGTTGTGCTGGTTTTGGTGTGCGGGCATTTACGTATGCAATTGCCCGTTCGGTCATAATTTCTACTTCTCTCGACATGATCTTCCTCCTTGTGACCCCGTTAAGTGGGGTCCTACTTAGAAAATACTCTTGCTTTTATAATTCGTCAAAGTAGTTGTGCACATTTATCTAGTGGTTGATTGTTCGTTAATTGGAATGAGGATTTCATTACGCCTAGTTAGTGGCATTGATAGTGGGGGATTGTACTGCGCTACTTGGGCCGGACCAGTAGCGGCAAGCTCATCTTTTTTGAGTAGCTGTTGGAGTTGAGCTTTTTTGTCTGCGACTCTGGATTCAGTGGCGTACCAGGTAAAGCGTAGTGCAGCTACTGTGCGTTCTGGAACTTCTACCAATTTGACCTTGTCGTTATTGGGAATTGGTAGACTATCGAGCGTATAGCTAGCTGGTAATACAAACGATACACTGCGGCTGGCTGACTCATCCAAGCTAGTTGTAACAGGTACAGTCATAGCAATTTTTTCTGACTGACTTTCAAGCACCGGCGCTGTCATGGCAATTTTAGTTTGCGCAGTATTATTACCAAAAATATAATCTGCGATTTGGCGGAAGCCTTGATTTAAAGCTTGGCTGTAGGTTCCGTTTATCTCAGTTGTCGCAATAATATACGGTTTATATAATCTGATTTCGTAACCATCCTTTTTCTCTAAAACTGTGTACGATGGCTCCTCTAGATTTGTAATGGCCAAATAACTGCCGGCAGTCCAAAGGACAACAGCTAGTAGTACACCGAAGGCTAGGTAATAGTACATATGTTTAACAGTGTACGCTAGAAACGTAATAGATGCTCACTCTGGACGTCATCAGTAGTATGCCTGCACTTATCATAGGAATTATTATCGTAGCTGTATCAGTCGGCCTTTTTGTTATGCGGCCAAACCAACCAGACAAAGCGGGTGGTGTTGAAAACGCACAGCAGTATCAGGAACAAAGCGACGGTACTGAATCAGTATCGCTAGATGAACTCGCCGCCCCAATCGCAAGTGGTGGCCAGATACTTGATCTAAGCGGAAGCGGTCTGAGTAAAACTCCAGAGTACATCTTTTCCAGAACAACCATTACCCAGCTCGATTTATCCAATAATGACCTGGCCGGATCGTTGCCAGCAGAAGTACGACAGTTACAAAATATAAGGGTATTGAATCTAGCAGATAACAACTTCACTGGCGTTCCAGCAGAAATAGGGCAGTTGAATAAACTAGAAATTCTTGATTTGTCTAACAATCAACTCACCGGCTTGCCGTATGAGCTGGGTAATTTATCTAGTCTGCAACTGCTCGATTTGCGAGGCAATCAGTACTCAGCCCAGGATTTAGAGCGGATCAAAAAAGCTTTACCAAGCTCAGTTGAAATCAGAGTTGATTAAAAGAGGTGGGCGTTTTTAGAATCCTACCGATTTTTAAATATAATAGGTGTGATTAGAAAGACTGCCAAGGTAACAATTACTTGCATCACGATTTGAGACCACGCAGCTGGTACAGCAAGCAGTTCTACTAATACATATAATCCAACCAAAATAAATATCTGGTTACCCAAATGCAGACTAATATGCGATAAGGCCTGACTACGAACATTGCCAGTGCTTTTAAACGCCCAGGTTCTATTGAGAATAAAGTTGACTGTCAAATATGTAAAAAAATTAGCGATCGAGGCAATCATATAATGCACCCCGAGACTGATCAGCAGCAAGAACACGGCGTATGATAATGCAACACTTATCGCTCCAGCAATCACCATCCGTACGCGAGGCACATTTATAAAAGCAGTCATGTCACCAAGCATAGCATTCATGATGGCACACCACACCATGGTGATGGTCGACGTTGGAAGGAGTTTTAAACCAAAGAATCAATTAATTTGAGAAAAATTTCGTCCCCAAAGTGTTCATCCATATGATGTTCTGGATGGAACTGTAGTCCATAAATAGATTTAGTTTTGTGTTTTAGGGCAGCAATAGCATGATCAGTTCTTGCTAATGTCTCAAGCTCTGGAGAGTTCTCTACAACACCGTACTGATGATTCTCATACACAGAAAATGATTCTTTTTCTAGGAACATACTATGTTGAGATACAACATCAACGACAGCAGTGCCAATATGTTTTTCTTTAAAATGTTCCAGCTTTGCGCCAAAAGCATGAGCTATCATTTCATGACCGAGGCAAATTCCAACGATCGGTATGTTGGATGTTTGAATTAATTTGATCTCGTCTCCTAAGACATGTTCGCTACCTTCGATAGGGAATAAGCTGCTTCCAGACAAAATTATTAAGGAATAGACATCAGTTGTATCTGGAATTTGATCGTAACTAAACACGTCGACTGCTCCCGGCGATAGTGCCGCCAGTTTTTTGGTAAGGGTTGATCCGTTGTCTATGAGTAGTGTTCGCATCAAATAAATATATCAGAGAGGTAAACAGTAAAGCGTCCTAGATGGACGCTTATTTTTTGGTGCACCATGTGGGACGACGTTAGAACGGTTTTAACCACTAAGTAGCTCAGATAATTCATTTACAGACGGAAGAATATTCATCTGAATTAATACAACTACTAGAACGGTGTAGATAGTGGTCGCCAGTATGTAAGACTTCCAGTGTTTTTTGAAAGAGTAATCGCTATTTTTAACGTGCACATATCCATAGTGCATTAAAATAAAACCTAGAATATTTGATAGCCAGTATCCTGCTACAAACGCTGGAATAAATAGTGCCTCTACTCCAAAAGAGAATAAGAAAGCAAAACCGTACGCAATCGGAATATTTGTAAATAGATCATTCCATGGGCTAAGAGGGGACAACCAGAAACCGAGAAAGATTAGAAGTCCAGACCAAATTTTTCTGATACTCATGGTCCGATTATACCAAGAGACTTAAACGGTTAACAACCTATGAGATATGGATAAAATAAATTGTGCGCGCTGAGAGGCTCGTCCTGACGGTCACAAACTCGCTACGCTCATAAGTGCCGCGGGACACAGCTCACTCGTTTTCTTTCTAGAAAAAGAAGAAAAGACATCGCTCCGCCGTTCGAGTCTCTCCGGAAGCAAAACTATTTGCTTCCTCAGCGCACACGAATAAAAAAGGCCTACACAAAAGTGTAGGCTGATTTTTATACTCGTGCGCGCTGAGAGACTCGAACTCCCGACATCTTCAGTGTAAATGAAGCGCTCTACCAACTGAGCTAAGCGCGCGGATGTATGTGTGTTTCAAATATTGCTTAGTAGCAGATATTTGTAGGCACTATCGTACCGTATTTTTTCTAAAAGACAAGCTTGGCCGGCCCAGTAAAATGGGCCGGCCGAGGGTATTAGCGATACGATTTCTTTCCACCCTGACGCCAGGGCGTGTTGCCTTGGTTTTTGAAGTCGGTTTGGTCTCGATTTCGGATCTGCTGAGTAAAGGTCATGGCTGCGATTCATTTCATGCTGCCGGTTGGTCCTAAAACTATTTATAATTCGATTTGGAAATAAATGCAAGGTATACTACTGCGTAATGATTCAAATGGAGGCAAACATTAGTGGATTGGTACAAGGAGTTCGCTTCCGGGTGTTTGTGCAGGATGTTGCTACCGACATGGACCTGGTAGGAAGTGTGCGCAATCTGTCAGATGGAACTGTCGAGGTAATTGCCCAGGGGATGCCCGACAAGCTCAAAGAATTTGTCGAGTATCTGCATGAAGGATCGCTACAAGCCAAGGTCGCTAGTGTGTCGGTCGAGTGGCAGTCGGCGAGTAAAACGTTTGATGAGTTTTCTGTGTTACAGTAGGCAAAACTTACCTAATTTATGGAAGAACAAAAACCACAATGCCTTGGCTTCATCATGGATGGCAATCGTCGCTGGGCGAAAGATCAAGACCTGCCTTCCTATGAGGGTCACAAGCAAGGCGGAGAAGTCTTGCAGGACTGCATTACCTGGCTGCGAGATGAGCAGATTCCGCACGCTGTGTTTTATGCCTTCTCAACCGAGAACTGGAAGCGTAGTGAAGAAGAAGTAGGGTACTTGATGGATTTATTTCGGGACTGGCTACAGAAGATTGACCAGCGTCTGAATGACCAAAATGACAAAGAAGCTCAAACTGAAGAAAAAGTCAAAGTGCGCTTCATCGGTCGGCGGAATGACTTTGCTCCAGATATTGTCGAACAGATGAATGCACTGGAAGTTAGAAGCCAAGAATATCCAGACGCCAAAACAACCATCTGGTTTGCGTTATCGTACGGTGGGCGAGCTGAGATCCTCGAGGCAGTTAATCAAGCAATAGAAAAAGGGGAGTCGGTCGACGAAGCTTCCTTTGAGCAGCTGCTCTGGAGCGCTGATATGCCCGATCCAGATCTAATTGTACGGACCAGTGGGGAGAAGCGGTTATCAAACTTTATGACCTGGCGGTCGGTCTATAGTGAGCTGTATTTTGTCGACAAACATTGGCCGGCATTGACCAAAGACGATTTCAGGGACATACTCGAGGAATACAGTCGGCGTAGTCGTCGTAATGGAAAATAAATATACATGGAACCAACCGTACTACATGAATCTGATGATGTAATAGTAATCGACAAACCTGTCGGGCTGCTTGTGCACGCTGATGGGAAAACTGATGCCCTCACTGTGGTTGATTGGTTTTTAGCGCGTTGCCCAGAATCACAAGGCGTTGGTGAGCAAGCGAATGACCAGGCTGGAAACGAGCTTGATCGATCAGGGATCGTGCATCGGCTTGATCGCGAGACGTCAGGAGTCATGGTTCTGGCTAAAACGCAGAAAGCCTACGAACATTTAAAGTATCAATTTCAAGAGCGACTAGTGCTCAAAGAATATCGAGCTTTGGTGTACGGACGGATTAACGATCGGTGGGGAACAATCAATCGTCCGATCGGGCGCAGTGTGAAGGACTATCGGAGACGAAGTGCTGAGCGTGGTGCCAAAGGAGTGCTACGTGAGGCCATCACTGATTTTGAACGGGTAGGGATGGGAGAATTTAACGATGAACCATTCACCTACGTCAAATTATTTCCCAAGACTGGTCGAACCCATCAGTTGCGCGCCCACTTGCGCGCCATTGATCGCCCGATTGTGGGGGATAAATTATACGCCGCTCACCTGGCTGAGCGATCAAATCATCTCGACCTCGATCGATTAGCTCTACATGCACACATATTGGAAATTATGTTGCCCAACAAACAAACCGAACGCTTCATCGCACCAGTACCGCAAAGTATGGAACAAGCGGCTGAACGTATTGCGTCTGACTAGGCTTTGTGGTAGATTTGAGCACGTTTTGGTTGGGTTCGTAGCCCGCCACGTTATTACTTGAAGAAACAACTATTATTATGAAAGCAGCAATTGCAGGAGTGAGTATTTCTCCAGTCAACATGGAAGAACGAAAGAATCTCGGTATTAAAGCCGGAGATACTGTTAAAGTACACCAAAAAATCCAGGATAAAGGGAAAACCCGGATTCAGATTTTCGAAGGGCTTGTGCTCGCTCGAAAACACGGGAACGAACCAGGTGCAACTTTTACCGTTCGCAAGGTAGCTAGTGGAGTTGGAGTAGAGAAAATTTACCCACTGTACTCTCCACTAATCGACAAACTCGAGATCGTGCGACGATCGAAGGTGCGACGAGCAAAGCTTTACTTCATCCGTGAGAAGGTAGCACGAGAAATCAAGCGTCAGATGCGACGTATGAGCCTGACAGCCCTTTCTACCGAGTCTGGTATCGAAGCTGAGGCTCGTGCTGCAGCTGAAGCCAAAGTAGCCGAAGAAGAAGCTACTAAGGTAGCCGAAGCCGAAGCGAACAAGGCGGCAGAGGAAGAAGCTAAAGCAGCAGATGCGGCGGCAGAGGAAACTTCAGCTGAAGAAGTGGTTGAAGAACCAGCTGCTGAAGTAGAAGAAGCAAAAGAAGTAGTTGCTGAAACTCCAGCCGAAGAACCTGAAGCAGAAAAGAAAGACTAGCTTTCAAAAATAAGGAATAACAAAATGGCTGCCCAAAAGGCAGCCTTTTTGTTGCGTAACGGCAACACATCAGGCATACTAGGCCCACTCCAGTTCAAAGCAGAACACATGTCCACGTGGCGGAATTGGTAGACGCGCTACCTTGAGGGGGTAGTGGGAGTATTCCCGTGCTGGTTCAACTCCAGTCGTGGACACAACAGTAAACAAAATCACTGGTCTCAAAACCAGTGATTTTGTTTATAAAGCAAATAGTTTTACTTTTGTGCCGTTGTGTCAGACGGAAGCATCTCATCTGTTTATTTCCTAGAACAGATGAGGGCTGAGTCCGGGGAGGAAGTTCTTATGAGCGTAACGAATTAGAAACTTGACCCCACAACGGCATGTGTAATATCTATAAATATAGACAAAACATCACTTTCGTGCTATTATTTTAATGGACGGTTTTTGACTTTGTCAGGACTTTTTTGAAACAGTTTCTCTTGAAAGGAGATACCATGCGCTTTATTATTATCTTGATCAGTCTGATCTTTTCAACATCAGTCTATGCAGCTCAGGGTCAGCATACGAAGTCACCCTTGGTGTGCTTTGAGGTTGATGGGATGGCTGAAATTGCTCTGCGGATAATTCAGCCGACCCAAGTTGGGTCTTTGGGTTATCCTCCCAGTACTGATATCTGGTTTGAACCCGGAACAGTTTGGGGGCAAAAAAAAGCTGGTTGTGAATTCAATTCACGGTACCAACTCGCTTATTCAAATGTCATCTGGCTAGAAAGTCCTCGCTGGCTCATAATGCTTGAGGTGGTTGATATTGGAAATAATAACCTGATGTGGCGTCCGGCAGATATCTTGGACAAGAATGAATGGGTGATTCCTCGGGGTTGCCCAGTCTATCAAACCAACGTGGTTCGTGGTCAGGGTATATCTGCAAAACGCTTTCTCAATCAGGGTATTGTTTTACCCCGGTACTGCACAAAAGCAGTGCCGCGTGGAAACCGTGGTAATACCTTGGACGGGCTGACCAATGATAGATTCCGTTGGTGCCAAGCAAATCCGCTTGCAGCGAACGCTGATCGTGAAAAGCGACGGCTCAGACGTGAATTGTGCGGCCGCTGGTAGTACATTTCTCATTTTGTTTATATAAGAGCCCCTTGCTATGCATTGGGGCTCTTTTTCATTTTAATACTTTTGTTTCGTAGAGGTTTTGATTGAAAGAGCAGCGTGTTTACTGCTTGTACCACTGCGTTTTTCTACTCGTTTGCGCCATCGAATGTAGGTTTTTTCTGTCTGATTAGCGCGCATTAATTTTCGCACTTCAGTTTCGGTTAACCCGTATTCAAGCTCGATTGTTTCAAAGAGAATAGTATCGCCCCAGGCCATAAGAATTATCTGTTCGATATCGACATTAGTGAGCGCTGGTTTCATATTGCTATTGTACCGATATCAGACTGCAGTACAATGTCGGTATGAGAAAATTATGGAATCGCCCGGCCTGGCCAGTGTGGAGTGTGAGTACCGCGGACCAAAGTGGGCAAGGTAACATGAACATTGCGACCTACGTGCAAGCGGTATCGCTCGATCCAAAATTGATGACAATTGCGGTCTACAAAGATACCAAGACACTCGCTAATATCCAACAGTCCAACCGTTGTGTTCTACAGCTATTGCCTGAGTCCCTCGCTCCAGTAGTACGGGTGTGCGGTCAAAAAAGTGGCAATGATATTGATAAAATAGCCCGGCTGCAAAAGCGATTTGAGCTTAAGCAACACAACGATTTATACTATTTTGCTGATGCAGCCGGTTGGCTTGAACTCGAGATTACCGATATGCATGACGTTGGCGGTGACCATATCCTAGCGACAGGGAAGGTGATACAGCAAAAGAATCTGCACGATGTGCAGATTCTAACGACCGAATATTTACGCACTAACGGCTACATTCGCTAGAGCTCGCAGGTCAGTCCACATTCTTCGTTTGGTGCTACTCCGCGCTCTGGGCAAGTGCCGCTGTAGTAACAAGAATCATCGGGGATGTTAGTAAGATACGTATCAATCATCGGGTTAGTGGCTTCACCGTAGTAGAGCAAAATCCGATCGTCATCGACCGGGACATAGGTAGTGATCGGCTCGGTATATAGCTCATTGTTTACATACAATAGGACTTCTTCGGTTTCTCCTGAACAGTATTCATTATCGAGAGTCAGACAACTATTAGTTAGAGTAATGGAGAGAGAATCAAGAAAATCAACAAACGTGATATTTTGTCCGTGGATGTGTTTTACGTCACCATTATTGTCATGCAGGTGAGCGTCTGGGTGTAGCTCCTGTAGGCCGGTGGTTTGAAACATGTCGTCAGAAAGATCCACTAGCGTATCTCGCACTACAATATGAAAGTCCGCGTGTACATGATATGTGCCATCAGTTGGGTCGGCGATTGGGTGGTTGTCATGGTGATCAGTGTGATCAGGTTGTGTCATTTGCCAAAAGTACATTGACGTAGCACCAATAAAGACACCAACAAAAAAGCTGATTACTCTGTATGTCGTGGAGGAATTATTCATACATCCAGTGTAACTGCTGTTACGATCAATCACAAGTTGTATTATTTTGCACTTTACTGCGTAACAGTTAATATATATTTTTATGATTAAATATCGATTTGATGGGACGTTACTTTATTTTGCTTTTGCGTCAGCAGTTTTGGTCTTTCCAGTATCAGTTTTAGCGCAGACAAATGAAGATCAGTATCGCGCCAGCCTGTTTAGTTTGATTTCACTGCTACAAGAACAAATTGCTGAACTACAACTGCAGCTTGCTTCACAGGCAGACAAAGCAACTGCTTCTGGGATTCTTTACGAAATTGAAGCCGAGGTGGTTGCTTCGTATTCGGTGTATCAAGGCGAAATTTCCACGCGAGCGCCACAATTGTACCAAGCATATTTTGATAGATTGTTAACTGTACTACCTGATCAATACGATGACCATATTGATGAATTGGTAGTGTTTACCAGTGGTAACCAAGGTGTTGGAGCGTATGTTGAAACGCAAGTTCCATATACTAAAGACTGGCGATATGCGGTTAGTGAAAGTGAAATAAAAGAAGATCCAGAATCAGCAGCGTCGACTGAACTGATGGTGCATGAATTCGCACATATCTTCTCACTTGATCAAGCGTTTAGAGAGAGAGCTACCGCACGTGACTGCCATCCATATTTTACGGACACCCTCTGTTATGGTTCTGATTCCTATCTTGGACAGTTCATAGATACTTTTTGGTCTAACCAGATGCTTGATGATTTGCAATCAGCGCAGTCGGAATCGAGGTTTGATCAGGCTGACTTTTATGATCGATATGAATCTCAGTTTGTGAGTGAGTATGCCGCGACCGATCCCGCCGAAGATTTTGCTGAGAGCTTTACTCAGTATGTGTACGGGGAAATGGCTCCCCGCGGGTCAATTGCAGATCAAAAAATAGAGTTCTTTGATCAGTTTAGGTACGTGCAAGAGCTATCTGATGCTATTCAACAGGAGCTTTAGGTGCGGCGGTTTTTAGACTAGTAGCGCTAGTTTCGATGTAATACCGTAATTTACCCTAGCCTGCTTCTTGCTGGTATTTTGCAATCGCTTCGATAAATATATCAGCGTACTCTGAGAGCTTCTTTTGACCGACTCCGGTAATAGTAGAAAACTGCGCCTTGGTTTGAGGTTGTTGATAAGCCATTTCGTGTAGGGAAGCGTCACCAAAAATAACAAAGGCGGGTACGCCACGCTTGTCAGATATTTCTTTGCGAAGATCGCGCAACATAGCAAAACACTTTTCGTCGGTTTCAATGTTGGTGACTCCAAGGGATTGTTTGGCAAACTTGCGTGGTTTATGCGCTGTAGCTGGTGCTGCGTCAGCTTCAGTAAGTAGCATGTCGTCATGTACTTGAGGCAGCTTGAGAGTGGATCTATTGATCAAAAATGCTGTACCCAGTTTACTTACCGCAAAGGTTGGGTAATCGCCTACGTTCTTGCGTATATAGCCAGTTGCGAGTAATTGCATAAACACTTCGTTTAAAACACTTTCAGAACTGTCGGCACAAATACCCCAAACGGACAGGGTATCATGGCCATATTCGATAACCTTTTTTTCTTTTGAACCACGCAACACTTTGACCACGTGGGCTCGACCAAATCGTCCACCGGTTTTAATAATTCCTGATAGGATCTTTTGGGTAATTTCGGTAGCGTCGACTAGTGTACTGTTTGATCGACAAACATCACACGTAGCGCACGCAGTAATGGTCGGTTCTTCACCAAAGTAACTGATCAAATTCACCCAGCGACACGATCGTCCTTCGGCAAAGTTCATAACCTCGATGATGCCATCGAGTTCTTTTTGTTTTTCCGTTTCGTTTGTAACCATGTTTAAAAAGTAGTCGAGTTTGATTTTATCGCCAGCGGAATACAGCAATACACATTCGCTTGGTAGACCATCTCGCCCAGCGCGACCAATTTCTTGGTAGTACCCCTCAAGGGTCTTGGGGAAGGTACGATGGATTACTAATCGCACATCCGGTTTATCGATCCCCATACCAAAGGCGGTGGTAGCTGTAATCACATTGATGCGGTCATGGATAAAATCATCTTGCATTTGTGCACGCGCATCTGCTTCTAAACCAGCGTGATAGGCGCCAGCTGATAACCCAGCGTCAATCAGCGCTTCAGCGAGTGACTCGGTATCTTTACGCGAAAAGCAATACACGATACAAGATTGATCAGGGTGCTTAGCCAGCAGAGAAATTATTTTTTGTACCTCATTCTTTTTGGGTAGAACTTTTATCTCTAGATTCTGACGGTAGAAACTAGAGATAAATGTCTTGGGGTTCTTTAGATTCAGTTCGTTAATGATGTCGATTTTGACTTGTGGAGTAGCAGTGGCCGTCAGAGCGATGATAGGAATAGTAGGGAAGGCTGCTCGGAAAGATTTCAGGTTGCGGTAGTCTGGCCTAAAATCATGACCCCACTGAGAAATACAGTGCGCTTCGTCAATTGCGAGCGCAGTAATATTGCAGGTCTCGAGCCACGCCGTCATACCTGGCAACGATAATCGTTCAGGGGCCATGTATACCAGCTGATATGTACCAGCGACTGTATCATCCATTCGTGTGCGTAGTTCTGATCCATCAACCGACGAATTTAAAAAAGTAGCCTTGATCCCGTTAGCCGTGAGGGCATCGACCTGATCTTTCATTAATGAAATAAGTGGTGAAATCACAATCATTGTTCCACCAAACATCAGGGCGGGGATTTGATAGCACAAGGATTTTCCGCCACCAGTTGGCATCAAAACTACTGTATCGTTGCCAGCACAAAATTCCGCAATGACTTCTTCCTGCTGTGGTCGAAAGGCCGTGTAGCCAAAATGTTTCTTTAAAATTTGTATGTAGGCTTCCATAGGTGAAGGTATAGTACCAAAAAACTGCCTCAGCAGTTTTGTTTGTTATACTAAAATTATGAACAAAATCGCATTAATTACTGGTGCCACTAGTGGTATTGGAGAGCAGCTCGCACACATTCACGCAGAGAAGGGTGGGGACTTGGTCATTGTTGCCCGTAGCGGTGACACACTACAAGAACTTAAAAAAACCCTGGAATCTACACACGGTATCCAGGTTACCGTGATCGAAAAAGATCTGTCAAAACCTGGAGCAGCAGCGCAAGTGTATCAACAGGTAAGTGACTCAGGTATATCCGTTGACTACTTAATAAATAACGCTGGGTTTGGTGGTTTGGGAAAATTTAACGAGCGAGATATTGAGCAAGATGTAGCGATGATTAATTTAAATGTCACAGCTTTGACCGCACTGACACATTATTTCCTACAAGATTTTGTTGCGCGTGATGCGGGGAAAATTCTCAATGTCTCATCTACCGCTAGTCTTTTACCAGGACCTGGGCAAGCGGTCTATTACGCAACGAAGGCGTATGTGACTTCGTTTAGTAATGCGCTGCATGAAGAGCTGCACGACACCAACGTCACTGTGACTAATTTGATGCCCGGCGCTACCGCTACAAAGTTTGGCGAAGTGTCTGGAATGGACAAAACCGCATTATTTAAAAATCCCGCTAGCGCACGATCTGTAGCTGCCGCTGGCTACCAGGGGATGCTCGATGGCAGGGTGGACGTGATTGCGGGGCTGAGTGTAGGGCAGAAAATTACCATGAAACTATTGCCACTACTACCTAAAAAAGTAGTTTTAAAGCAGGTGCGTAAAATGCAAGTAGTTGATTGATTGTTTCAGTCGAAATAAGACTAGATCCTAAGTAGGAGAAAAAGAAAATATTTTCTTGGTACGTAGTAAGAGTATAAGCAACACTACAGCTAGCAAGCCAGCCGCTAATAAAAATGTATCCTTAGCGATCGCGACAAATATAATGCCGGAGATAATCGGCGACAGAGCGTTTCCTAATGAATTGAGTGATTCATCAATACCAGTTATTTTTCCTTGTTCTCTTTGTGAGACAGCATTGGTGTAAATTGACTTAAACGTTGGTGTGCAAAGTGATGCAGCGAGTGTCAAAAGGTAATTGATGAACAGCATAAACGCAAACGCTCCAGACATAACCGCACCTCCTATAGTGAACGACAAAAGTATCAGTCCAATTATTAAAAGTATCGTCCCTAAAAATAGTGTCGACTGATCACCGACTCTGCGGGCTACCCAGGGCGTAATGAGTGATTGATTGATGCCAATACTTACCCCAATAAAACTCAGTACTAATCCAACTCCCAAAGGTGATAATCCAAAATCATTTTCAAAGACTAATACAATCAAAGACGTGTAAGTAGCAAATATAATTGCAAAAGCAATTTTTAGCAGGCTAACATTTTCTAAGAAAGTACTATTTGAAAAGCTACGTATTTGTCTAATGATATTAATGTCACGCAAAATATTAAATGTCAGATTCGATTGTCTATCTTCAGGCTTGAGCGTTTCTGGCAATCGGTAGGCAATGTATAGCAAGGTAACCACCGAAAGAATGACTTTGAGAATTGCAGTTAGTAAAAAACCAATGTCAGTGCTGATTGAAAGTCCGCCAATCGCTGGACCAATCACAAACCCAATTCCAAATACTCCACCCAAGAGTCCATAAATTTTTGTGCGATTTTCTGGGGCGGTGACATCAGAAACCCAGGCGTTGGCGACAGAGATATTACCACCGGTTATACCATCAAGGACCCTAGATACAATAATAAGTACAAACGCAGCCGGTAGACCAAACAGGAGTACAGTTTGTGGTATAAAATATGCCGCACCAAATAAAACCCAACTAAACGTAGTACCAAACTGACTAACAAATAATATTGGTTTGCGCCCGTACCGGTCACTTAATGAGCCAAGCACAGGAGCGGCCAAAAATTGAAATCCGGCATAGGTAGATAAAAGTGCACCATAGGCAAATCCGATGTATTGCGGCGCAACGTACTGGCTAACTACCACCGGGAGGACAGGAATGAGAATGGTAAACCCTAAAATATTTACAAACGTCAGTAGAATAATTGGTAGATATTTTTGATTCATGTTGAAGCGCCATACAGTGTACTACAAGGGACCACTCTACTAGTATCAGTAAGAAGTATTTATATAGGTAAGTTGTATCTACAGCATCTGACAGTACAATAACCACTATGAAGCACAAAAGTAGCATTTGGTGGGTAAAGCGTGACTTCCGGCTGTTTGATAATGCTGCTCTTTGTCGAGCGCTGAGTGAATCAAAAAAAGTTGTACCACTGTATGTGTTTGAACCTTTGGTGCTACAGGGTCCAGATTGGGGAGTATCACATCTGCAAGCGGTGCATGAAGGGGTGAGTAGTTTGCGCAAAAACCTAGAGCATTACGGTCAGACATTATGTGTTCGCCAAGATGCAATAATTGCTGCGCTTGATGGTCTGCACCGGCAGACAAAATTCACAGCTATGTACGCTCACGAAGAAACAGGACTGAATCATACATTTTTCCGGGATATAGCGGTCGCCACTTGGTGCAAAGAAAAAGGAATTGAGTTTATAGAAGTGCAGACAAATGGCGTGACCCGGGGGCTCACTAATCGTGATCAGTGGCAACGTCAATTCCAGCAAGCAATTGATGAGCCATTGTTACCAGTTCCAAAACAGTATCTCAAGGAGAGTTTATATCAGGGTGTGCCAAAAGGTCGCATTCCAGCACTCTCCAAGTTCGCGGTTACGCATAATCCAAATTTACGAGCCGTCACCGAACGAGCTGCACTGACAACACTTGATGAATTTTTGCGAGTTCGTGGGCACGCGTACTCTGGTGGTATTAGTTCAATGAATACCGCACCTACTGCTTGCTCGCGTTTGTCGGTACATCTAGCCTGGGGCACGCTATCGCTCGCGACTATTATACATAAAACAACAAAGCGTATACAACAACTACAGGGAAGTACTGATGCCGCTGATGCTAAATGGCGACGTAGTCTACAAAAGTTTCAGTCACGACTGTACTGGCATAGTCACTTTGTGCAGAAACTCGAAGATCAGGTAGATATGGAAACGTTGCCGGTGAACCGAGCGTTTACTCAAGGGCTACCCGTGGTCAGTGGGGTAGAACATGAAAAAAGACTACAAGCGTGGCTTACCGGGCAGACTGGGTTTCCGGCGGTTGATGCCGCCATGCGGTACTACCAGATTCATGGCTGGCTGACATTTCGCAGTCGAGCTATGATCACTAGTTTTGCGTGTCATGCACTACGTCTTCCGTGGCAGACGATTGTGTATGAGCTAGCCAAGTTGATGCATGATTATGTACCGGGTATTCACGTCAGTCAGGTGCAAATGCAAGCTGGGGTCACGGGTATTAATACCATCCGGGTGTACTCTCCACAAAAGCAACTAGAAGACCAAGATCCAAATTGTCACTTTGTGAAGGCTAATGTCACAGAGCTGTCACAGTACAGCGCAGCTGATATTATCAATCACCACAAAGAACTATTAGCCGGATACATTACACCGATCATTAATTTTAAAGAAGAGACTAAAATTATGAAAGATGCACTATACGCGATTAAGAAATCTCCAGTTAGCAAGAAGGCAGCCGCCAAGGTATACAAGAAACACGGCTCTCGAAAGCGAACCTCTCGTACATAATCCATCAGTGTGTACGCGATGGTTTTCTCAGTAAGTCTAATTCGATATCCTATTCAAGTCTGAAATATCGAGGAAAGAGAACCGCACTACCATTGTGTGTCTCACCCAAGGTAGAGATAGGTAGCTGTTCTACGTGCGCTGGCCACGGTAGGGGTAGAGTTCCGGTAAATGGTGTATTGCCAAACAGTACATCAGCTACTCCGGCTCCTTCGCCGCCTGGTAGCCAAGCAACCACGAGCGCCTCCCAGTCTTTCATGTCTTCAGTAATAATCAGTGGACGACCAGTGACCAAGATGACCACTATCGAATCACTTACTTGCCTGAGGTTCTTTATCGTCTCGATATCTGCGTCACTCAAAGACGGGTTCGCGTTGTCGCCCCAGCCTTCGGCATACGGTGACTCACCAACTATTGCAATGCCGACATCCGCTGTTGGTGAGCTGGTTGAAAATTGCCCTTGTTCGTTATATTCAATTTGGACACTTGGTCCGGCCACTTCTTTGATACCTGTAAGTATTGAAGTGGAATTAGGCATCCAATTACCATCGATACCTTGCCACTCGATACTCCATGCCCCCATTTGTGTACCAACGTTGTCGGCAGCACTGCCAGCAACATAAATTTTTCTATCAGCTGTTGTAAGGGGCAGTAGGTTATCTTCGTTTTTTAGAAGTACTAAAGATTCGGCCACTGCTTCGCGGGCTAAAACCTGATGGGCTTTGTTCGGAATGGCGGTAAATGTTTCAACGACATAGTCCTCGTCAAACAACCCAAGCGAAAATTTGGCGTACAAAATCCTACTCACTGCGTCGTCGATTCTATCATCAGGAATTATTCCTAGACGATTTGCCCACTTCACATGTTTAGCAAACTTTTCATATTCAAATGGAAGCATGACCATATCGACACCAGCGTTTATCGCTCGTATGGTAGCCAGGAAAGTGTTACTCGTTCCTTCGTGCACCCCGTACCAATCAGAAACGATAAAACCTCTGAATCCTAGTTGTCCTTTGAGTACATCGGTTAGTAAATAGTCACTCCTTACTGTTCGGTCGTTGCCCCAAGTGTTCAGACCAGCCATGATACTCAGAGCCCCAGCGTCAACCGCAGTTGCAAAAGGAGGAAGATAGACTTCCTGCAGCAGGGATTCGTCAGCTGGAGTAACCCCTTGGTCTATTTTGAAATTTTCGTTTAGTGATGTGTTCCAGCCCATACCACCAAGACCTAGAAAGTGTTTGGGAGTCGCCAATATTTTAATGTGGTTATCGTCAGCTTTTTCGTTTGATTGGAGACCTTGCAAGTAAGCAGCTCCTAGTTCTGCAACCAAAGTCGGGTCATCTGAAAATGTTTCATATACTCGACCCCATCGAATATCTTGTGGCGCATCAAGGTTGGGCGAGAAATTCCAGTTCACACCGGTTGGCACCATCTCGTCCGCAGTTGCTGCCGCTACTTTTCTTACTAATTCTGAATTGCCAGCAGCACCCAGTCCAATCATGTGAGGGAAAACCGTTGCCTCAGACACGTGTGCATGACCATGAATAGCATCAGAACCATACAGCAACGGAATCCCTAGTCGAGATTTAGTCGCCTGCACTTGATAAGCGGCAATCATTCTATTCCATCCTTCCACCGTATTGTTTTCTGGTTTAGCTCCCGAACCACTTAAAAGTGCACCTATACGGTAGTCACTGATATCGCTTAATTCCTCGATACTGTCCTTTTCCACCAGAGTCATCTGCCCAATTTTTTCTTCGAGTGTCATATATGACAGAAGGTTGGCTACCCGGGCTTCGATTGGTAGTGATGCATCTAAGTAAGGTGCATCAGCAGGTACAGGTATAACAGGTTTAGGATCAAAATAGTCGGTAGTAATAATCGTCAAAAACAATCCACATAGGACTACAGTAAAAAACAAGAAAGAAAGTAATAGTTTTATTTTTTTACGCTTTTTCACTCCTATAGTATATAACAGTCGACATTGTGAGGCGGTTTACATTATTGTAGTTCGAACGTCTCACTAGGGTATCTAGAAAACTCTTATAAACTTACTTAAAATGTTGGCCCCCTGGACCTCGGGTGGAACCAATTTGAAGAGCTGTGCCTCGATTGGTTAAGCGACACAAGGGTTTGTTTTAGGTGAAGGGTAGTGAAATTGGCTCCATTGAACTGATGGAGAAATCTTTTGACATTTTTTGTACAAAATGTACAATATAGAAATGAAAACAATTACTACGACAAACGCCCGCAAACAAATTGCAAAAATTATCGACACGGTTCGTGATACTGGCGATGTGTTTGCTATTGGTCGTCGTAATCGACCAGAGGTACTCGTTATTAAGTTTCCGGCAGAATATAATTCTGAGCTTAACGACATCACAAACGTAAATACCTACTCAGAGTCGTTTTCATTTTTGCAAAATGAACCGGAGCTTTATTTGGTATCAGATTTAAAAAAACAGTATGAATAAGAAGGGGACAGTTGTTTTGGTCCCATTTCCATTTACTGATTTGTCTGGCAATAAGGTGAGACCCGCAGTAGTTGTGTCCAATGGAAAAATTGGTGCCGACGTTGTTGTGTTGTTCGTTACCTCACAACCTAAATTAAAAATTAAACACGCTGTCTCTGTCAAAGCTGATGAAAAGAGTGGTATTAAAGTTAACTCTAAGGTTGTGTGCTCTAAAATCGCTACTCTGGAGGCAAAAATTATTCTTGGCGAATTGGGTCATTTTTCTTCTGCAGTGCAAAAACAAATAGATAGTGAATTGAAAAAAGTGCTCAGTTTGTAATGTGACTTGAATTAAACTGCTTCCGAAGTAATAATACAAATGGATAGTTATGAAATTCTTCTTGGGCGACTACTGTCCATAGGGTGGAACCAGTTTGAGGAAATTACTATAGATTGGCTAGAAGAGGCGAGGGTTTGTTTTGTGTAATTAGTGTCAGAACTGTCATGACATAGGATACGAACAGGCAGTATATTTGACCCCTTTATTTCATATACCAGTGTTTACCCTAATGCGACTTCGCCTTAAAAGGTGATAATATAACCTTAATATGAAAATAACTGTAAGTGTCCTTGTCCTATTTTTATTTGGTTATGTTGGGTGGAGTGTTATTTCAAACAATGCTGCTACAGACACTATTGTTACAACAGAAAATGGTGGGCCTGAGCAAACAGTGGCTGATAAACAGCAATATAATAATGAAGTATTTGGATACCGTTTTCTATATCCTAAAGAATGGATACTCGATCAAAGGTCAGATGTTGTAGCAATTTTTTCTAATCTAAACGAAAAGTGGGTGTTTAGAATAAGTATGACCGATAAGGGAATGTTGGAGAGGGAGATAGGTGTATACAAGTTTGATGACAACATAATTAATGTGGGTGTAGGGGAGTTAAGGACAGGTCATACTTTAACTTTTGATATGGATACATTTGAAAATAAGTTTAGTAATGAGGTTGGTTCACAAGTTGCTATTTTTCAACATCCAGATTCTAAATACGTAATCCAATTTGTAGCTGCATACCACAATGAGCAAGAGCAGCTAGCGTATGCAGATTTTGATTCCTCGCTAGTCGCTTTCAAGAAAGTTATTGAAACACTAGAAATAAATGAAGAGTTATTTTTAGAGGGTTCAGAAAGGCAGGACAAAATCCAGGAAGCTTTCATGAACTCGCTAGAGTAATTGATTACTGTTCAGTTCGAATGTCCCACTAGGGTATCCAGGAGAAACGGGGTCAGCCACCATTTTGCAAAGCCGTCACGGCTAACGACTGGAAAATAATCGTTAAAATGTTATAATTTGGGTACTTTTTAACGATTATTATCTATGCCACGGAAAGCCGAAATTTATACCAACATCGACGTGCTTCACGAACGCTTCAAAAAAGCGTCCAAAAACCAGCAATCACTATTGAGAGTTTTAACTGAGGCCGAAATCCCCGAGCATGTCTACAACTCGAACGCGATTGAGAACTCAACCTTGACGCTGGAAGAAACCGAAAAGATCCTGCTGCAACTTGACCTGGACCGCTACGTTACCGAACGAGAGATTTTTGAAGCGAAAAACCTAGCCCGAGTGATGGCGTATCTGGAAGGGAATACAAACAAAAAATTGACTGACAAATCCATCCTACTCTTTCACAAGATGTTGCTAGGAAATATTGGTGATGATATCGCTGGTCGGTGGCGTACCGGCAACGAATGGGTTCGGGTGGGCTCACATATTGGTGCAGACCCAGCAGAGGTCAAAAAGCGTATCAAGGAAGCCATCAAGGCATTTTACACTGCCGATGAGGATGAGTCAGTTATCACGCGCATTGCTCGCTTTCACTTAGAGTTTGAACACATTCATCCGTTTGTCGATGGAAACGGACGGATTGGGCGATTGTTGAATAACTACCTACTCCTTGAAGCTGGGTATGTGCCGATTAATGTCGCATTTGTGAACCGCACCCAGTACTACGACGCCTTGCGGGCGTACGACGACAAGGAGGATACTAAAGCAATGGAGGGAATTATCGGCTTGGCCCTCAGTAACAGTCTCCACAAACGCCTAGCGTATCTAGAAGGAAAGCAGATTATAACCTTGAACGAATATTCCAAACAAGAAAAACAAGTCCATGCAAACCTTATCAACAAAGCCAAGCGTCAGACGATCGCAGCTTTTTTAGAGAAGGGGATTTGGAAGATTGGGGTGCAATAATATTATTTACTTGATACATTTCTTATGAGCTTACAAATACATTTATCTGAAAGTGAACTAAAAAATCTGGTCCGCATGCTTGTTGCTGCCGAGTCAATTGCTGGATACACCAATGACTTTATCGATGATCCCCGGCACTCAACCAGGAGCCGAGTGTGGTCAAAACTGGCATAGTCGGTCCTCAAACAAGCACAAGAAAGGGGCTTGGAAGACATGGTTGATATCGAAACAGATCGCTACTACCTACAAGAACGCGAATACGAGTCTCTGATGGAATTTATTACCGAGTACGACGATCTATCGCTGCACCAACATTTAGCCAACAAGCTAGCTTGGCGAGATTTCCAGTCGGCACACAGTGAAAAAGAAATAGAAGAAATCAGAAAAAATAACGGCGGGTATTTTGGCGTAGACATCCATCCATTTGAGGAAAAATATTGGAATGAGTTTGAAGCACACGAGTACTCTCGACTAAAAATCCAGGATGAGTAGGTGTGTCGTATGAATTTGGGGCGGCTCCTGGACCTCAGGTGGAACCAATTGGAAGAGTTGTGTCTCGATTGGTTAAGTGAGGCAAGGGTTTGTTTCAGATAGTGATGGTGAAAATGGTTCCACTGGGCCGGTAGAGTAACTATCCGTATAGCTCACTATGTGAACCGATAGCAACAAAACGTACAATATTATTTTCAATCACAAAATACACTGCTCGAGTATCTCCAGTCACGTTGATACTAAAATGACCTTTCCATTTTCCTGATAGTCCGTGATTGCGAAGCGTAGGATTTTGTGGATTCTTTACAAACTTTTCTAGTGTAGCAATCGCTTTCTTCTTGGTCGCCTTGGGTAACTTAGCAAAATCTTTCTCAAAACGCTTTGAAAGAATGTATTGCATATTAGAGTGTCTTCAGATGGGCTATAAAATCCTCCCCAGTTTTGAATGGACCAGAGAAATCTCCGGCTGCGTATTCCTCTTGTGCTTGTTCCAGGATGCTTTCAAGGTAGGGGGTAGGGCGGTACTGATTGGCGGACAGAGTAATCTCTTTGTCACGCACAAATTGTTTAAGGAAGGCATTAATAACTGTACTCAGCGGTACACCTAATTCCTCGGAAACCTTTTTAGCTTCAGCCTTGAGCTTTTTATCAGTCTTCACATTTATGATTGTGTGTGTGTTCATATACCAAAGTATATACTTTGGTATAAATAGTGTCAACAATGTTTAGTTCCACCAATACCCTGTCACGTAAGAGCTGGGATGTAGGAGTCCAAACATCGCTATGAGATGTTTTGCTACAACCTTACTTGTAGCTTCCAAGGATACCCCGAGCGTAAGCTCGCGCGGTTTTCATTGGGCGACTACCGGGAATCGTCCTGACGGTCACTAATTCACTACACTCAGAAGTGCCGCGGGACACGGCTCACTCGTTTTTCTTCTCGGAAAGAAGAAAAGACATCGTTCCGCCGTTCGATTCCCGGACGTCAGTGAAATTATTCACTCACTTAGCCGCCCAAAACACAAAAACTCCCGCAGGAGTTTCTGAATTTTGGGCGGCTCCTGGACCTCAGGTGGAATCAATTGGAAGAGCTCTGTCTCGATTGGTTAAGCGACGCAAGGGTTTGTTTCAGGTGATGGGGGAGAAAATGGTTCCACTGGGTCGGTACGTTGAGCTAGTTGGCAAGTGTGCTTATTCGCTGGTTTATATCATGTACGTTGTCACGCATATCGTTAAATGTTGCCAGTGCAATAGCGAGATACATATTACCCACCCTATTTGGGTAGAAATTAGGGTTTGACCCTTTTGCTTGGATATTTTCAACATATCTAATTAGCTCCTCGTTAAAAGCGAAGCAGGCCTCATTACTGTCACAATCATTAATACTATTGCTAGAAATTGTATTCATAAAGATATACAGCTCATTGCGGGTCCTGTTTGGGTGGTAAAAGTAGGTTTGAGGTAAGTTAACATGTTCTTCAAGAGCAATTCTGAGCCCAAGGTATTCTCGCTGTAGGGGAGTGCGCAGCGTTTCGGTTGGAATGGATATGTCTGCCAATAATGTAGAAATAGCATCCCGATTTAACATATCTTCTTGCTCCAGTACTTCGATTGTATCAAGTCCAATATTTATAGCGGCTAGACCAACCAGATATTCAACCATTGTTACATTATCAGATTGAACTAGTGCAAGTCCGCTGTTAATCGCAGCCAGGGCATATTCTTGCGCAAGTGTGATGTTGCCTCGATTTGCCTCAGTTATAGCTGCAAATTTCATAATATATGCATAATCAAGTAGCAAGTTTAATGAGCACATCTCAGCCTCCAGCGAAAAATTATTGACTGAGCTGGGACATTGATATTCCTGATCGCTTGCCAGTACATACGAATTAACATTAGGTTGTAATCTTTGCAACAACTGGTTTGCGGTTATTTGGTCCCATTGGGACGGATATTCGTCGACCAATGTATTTGCCTCCTTGGCTGCAGTAGGGAGTTCGCTACCTGCGCTAGTTAGCGTCATATATAGATTGTCTTCGGCTGCAAGTGGTTCAACAGTTTGTAGTCGAAGTGGTGAATCGTCTTGTAGTGATTGGTCTGAAAAAGCTACAGTAAGGAGGATAAAGACGGTGGCTGGGAGGAGAGTGAGTATGGTGAATATTTGTAGTCCAAGTAGTCGATTTCCAATAGAGTTTTTTGTTTGGCGTAAGTAAATAAATAACAAGATTGCTGCGATAAAACTAGTTATTGCTCCTACCCAATCAATAACCATAAAAGTGCTATATATGATATACGCCACATTTGCTGCAGATAGCACATAGAGCGAAGAACGAACCCACCTGGCTTGTGTAATGGTGCCCATTGCTAATAGCAACATCGCTATACCAGATAGCAGATATAGTATCGCTGAGAGGATTGCAGGGTCCAGCTCAGAAGTAGATGTGAGTTTTATGGATAGGAAAAAGTCTACGGCCTTGAGTATAAAAAGAATACCAAGTGCCCAACCTACCAGCGAAATACTCTTACTTGGCCGAACATATTTAGGTTGAGAATTATTCATTATTAAATTGTAGCATCACAGAGTGTGTAGGGTTCCACTCGCCCCGGTAGACAGGTAAGATAGCACCCAAAATACGTTGCTTTATATGGATATTTTTCTGGGGCTAGGTAGTAGAGGATGTTCGAACTATTTTCGAGCGAACCAACGACACTACAATCTACATTCCAGCCATATATAACAAGGTTTTATGACACGGAAAGCCGAAATAGGAGCGTAGCTTAGTCTAGTTCTTCAATCAGTCGTTTCATTTCTTCAATCTCTTTCTTTTGTGCGGCGATAATATCATCAGCCAATGCTCGCACCCGTGGGTCTTCAATCTGAGCTCGCTCACTAGTGAGAATAGCAATTGAGTGGTGTGGAATCATAGCTTCCATGTAATCAACGTCATCCACTAGAGTCTGGCTACGAATTAAGAAAAGTGCAACTACAAACAGAGCGATGCTTCCACCAACAATGTATTGGTTGGTTCGCTTGTTGGTATACATGTGTCGCATAAACCACAGCATTACTACCGCCATAATTGCTGTCATGAGTAGGTTCATGTACAACCTCATCTCACTAAAGAAAATATGGTCCCATGAATAATTGTTCAGATACATTGCTAGGTACATGAGCACCGAAGACGTACCAATCATTGTAAAAAATGTTTTGTAGGATTGTGACATAGAGAATAATTAAGTTGTTATAGTTGAAGTATACTACAAGTTGCAGAGTAGACCCCCTGGGGGTATACTACCTTCACTGTGAAAAAAGAACTCAAAACTAAAATCGAACGACAACTAAAAGTCATTGAAGGGCAAGTACGAGGTTTGCAAAAAATGGTGGCGGAAGATAAGTATTGTATTGATGTGATTACTCAGACCTCTGCTATCCGTAACTCGCTTGGTTCAGTGGAAGAAAAGATGCTCGAAAGCCACCTGAGTACCTGTGCAGTCAAACAAATGAAGGGAAAGGGTCAAGACAAAGCCATCAAGGAAATTTTGTCGGTCTATAAACTTGCAAAGAGAAAATAGTATGCAAAACAAAAAACAAGCGAGTCTCTATCGAATGGTGATGCCGGGACACACGTGTCCGTACGGTGTGAAGTCATTGTATTTACTTAAGAAACACGGGTATGAAGTGTCGGATAATCACCTGACAACTCGGGCTGAGACTGACGCATTCAAGGCAGAGTATAGCGTCGAGACTACTCCTCAATCGTTTATCGGTGAACAAAGAATTGGTGGTCACACAGAATTGCGGAAACATTTTGGACAGAACGTGCTTGAAGCTGGCGACACTACCTACAAACCAGTACTGGCTATCTTTGCAGTCGGATTGCTGTTAGCCGTCGCAGTCGGCGTGCTCACTAATTGGTCTATGGGATATGTGGTGGTATTGCCACACTTTATTTCTATCACCATGGTGCTTTTAGCCTTAATGAAACTGCGTGATGTGGAAAGCTTCTCAACCATGTTTCTCAACTATGACGTTCTGGCCAAACAATGGGTGCCTTATGGGTACATCTATCCGTACGCTGAGCTGACCGCTGGCCTATTGATGTTTGCTGGGATATTTTCATACATATCAATTCCACTAGCTCTATTTATCGGCGGTATCGGTACCTGGTCGGTGTTCAAAGCGGTTTACATTGAAAAGAGAGAGTTAAAGTGTGCCTGTGTTGGTGGCGATACTAATGTGCCACTAGGGTTTGTGTCATTGACTGAGAATCTCATGATGGTTGGTATGGCGGTGTGGATGCTGGTATTAATGCTGAATTAGTATGCGGATATATATTTCCATTCTTGGGGTTGTTGTTTTGCTAGGTGGTCTTTCTTTCGCCTCGCAAGCCATCCAGCGTCCAGAAACAATTGTAGTAGAAGAGGTTTCAGTTGCAACTGAAGAAACTATACAGAGAGAGACTGGTGCCCGGATGGAAATGAATACACCAGTGTTTGCTGACGGTACATATACAACTTCATTCGCCTACGAGATACCATACAAACAGATAGAGCCGATGGAAGTCTCACTTGTTTTCAAGGACGGAGTCATCACTGAGGCTGAGGTGTTACTAGAAGCAGAGAATCCAACGTCAGAGGAATACCAGAATTGGTTCTTGGACTACTACAAAGACGAAGTAGTGGGTCAATTGATTGATGTTGTATCTATGTCACGAGTCGGAGGGGCATCACTAACCAATAAAGCCTTTGATGTTGCTCTAGCTAGTGCTAAAGCCGAAGCGAGTAGTCAGGAAGTAGTGACCCCTGAAATCGTTCCCTTGGAATTAAAGGTATACAAGCGCAACTCAGATGTAGGTAGCTTAGAAGACGTATCGTTTAAGGATGGTACTTATACAGTAGAAGATGCGTATTTTGTCATGGCAGGTTTATCTGAACCAATGAGGACAACAGTTACGCTTGCTGACGGGATAATAACTGATGCTAGCGTGGCCTTTGATACGCAGGACATTCATTCTGAGTACCACCAACGTGATTTTTCAGCTGTCTATAAAACCCAGGTGATTGGTGCAGAAATAACTGATGTCCCATTTTCTCGTATCGGAGGAGCTTCCCTCACTACCGGAGGATTTAACGATGCATTAGAGAAGGTTATGAGTCAGGCGATAGAAACATAGTATGAAAATCATTCTCGCAAAACATGGTCTAGTTGCTATCGTTACTCTTATATCGTTGGTAATAGTCTGGCAGGTGAATGAAACATGGAGTCCAGATATGCGGCTCTGGAAAGCCTTTGGTGGCGCTTCATTTTTCTTACTTTGGTTTGCTTTAGTGCTGGGTCCACTGGCTGTACTGTTTACTTTTGCTACTAAACTTTTACCGCTACGACGAGAAATTGGTATATGGTTCTTTCTTCTGTCAGCTGTGCATGGATACTTAGTTCTTGATGGGTGGGTACGATGGAGCCTGTGGGAATTCTTTGGGTATCAATATTTTGCAGAAGTTGATATGTACTTACGAGTAGAGTCTGGGTTTGGAGTTGCCAACCTCGCTGGAACGATTGCTTTATTCTTCGCTTTTCTGTTGGCAGCTACATCTTTCCAAAGAGTGATTGATAGAATTGGTATTCGTTCTTGGAAGTGGCTACATATGTTCGTTTATGTAATTTTCTTCTTGAGTGCTGTACATGTCGTCTATTATGCTTTTGTGCACTTTGACCCGTCACTGAATCGAGTGGTCCTAGGCCTCCCAACAGAGTATCCAGAAAATCCTCTACGATACTGGTACCTATGGGCACTGCTAAGTGTCATTGGACTACAAGCCTGGTCGTTTTTTAAGCTAGCAGGCTCAAAAGAATAAAATATGCGATATAATTTAACTATGAAATTGATTGCAGCTATTACACTTACTTTGCTTCTAGGAGTAATGTTCATCAGTTTATTCCATATGTCGATGGGGATGGATATGTCCGGTGGTATGACCGACTGTCCATTTATGGAGCACGGCGAAGTCATTTGTCCTATGAATCTAACAGACCATATGGAAGCCTGGAAATCAGTGTTTCTTTCGGTGGTTCCGACCCTAACCTTGCTTCTAGCTGCTGCAGGTATGGCAGTGTTTGTGGCCTCGGTTGCACCTAATCTATTGCGACGTATATCGTATAGTTCATCACCTCGGCACAGATTACTGCGGTATAAAACATACAATTTTTCATACCGACCTCTACAAGAGTTATTTTCAAACGGCATTCTTCACCCTAAACTTTTTTAACGTGGTGATACTACGACTACGGTCGCTCGATTACTAACGATAAAATAAACATATGAAATTAATGTACCTTTTAGGTCTACTACTAATAACCACACCAGTATTTGCCCTAGCAGATGCTGGCCATACAGTTGAAGCGTGGTATCACGATCCATTGACTCTGATCAGTTTGATTGTGGCAATCATAGCTCTTGGTGCAATAGCTTATGGGTTGTCCATCAAACAAAAAGTATTCACCGTTATTCCGTCGCTAGTTTTAGTGGTCGCACTAGTAACTGGTGTCTCATCGTATAATCAGGTCACAAGTGAAGTGCAACCAATGCTGGCAGTAGCAGACTTCGGAGCTGGGCAATCAATCACACTATACAAAAGCCCAAATTGTGGGTGTTGTAGCGGTCACGCAGAAGCACTCGAAGCAGCAGGCTTTACCGTTACGATTGAAGAGACAGATGATCTAGACTTAGTAAAGCAGACGCACAGCATTCCGGCCGGCGGCGCGAGTTGTCATACTTCGGTAATTGGTGACTACGTTGTTGAGGGTCACGTACCACTAGAAGCAATCGAAAAACTGTTAGCCGAAAAACCAGATATCGCTGGCATTGGATTATCAGGTATGCCGATTGGTACGCCAGGAATGCCGGGGCGGAAAATCGCACCGTATGAGGTGTATCAGCTGTCATTAATGGGTGAGATGTCATCGTACGTACAAATTTAGAGCTATATAAAATTAACTAAAACAACATGAAACAAAATACTATTTTAATTGCCATCGTTACACTACTTATCGGAGGAATTGGTGGGTATCTGATCGCAGACAAAAATGACTATGGGATGCAGGGAATGGACCATTCTATGATGCAGTCAGATAATACTGAGTATGACCGTATGCCGATGGGGAACATGGGCGGAATGGATCATTCAGCTATGATGGTCTCAAGCGAACGAGAGTTCGTTGTTGGTATGATCCCACATCATCAAGAAGCAGTTGATACCGCGAACGAAGTATTAGCTAGGGGTGGTTCAACACCTGAAATACGCACACTAGCAGAAGAGATTGTCACTGCACAAGAAACTGAAATAGCGATGTTAAAAGAATGGCACTTGGCTTGGTACGGAGAAGCGTATGTGGAAGGTAATACATACCAACCAATGATGCGTGACTTATCTCAACTAGCGGGTGCAGACTTAGATAAACGATTTCTTGAAGATATGATCCCTCACCACATGGGGGCTATCATGATGGCACAAAGTGTTCGACCACATATTGAACATCAGGAAGTCACCGATATGGCCGATGCCATTATGGAGACACAGACGGCTGAGATTGAGTTGATGAGAGATTTATTGAGAAGGTTGTAAATCTCAAAGATTGTTAAAACTAAAAAAAGCACCCTTTGGGTGTTTTTTAGTTCGAACGTCTCACTAGGGTACTCAGAAAATCCTTATAAACTTTACTTCAAAATGCTGGGCGACGTCGTAGAGGATGTTCGAACTGTGTTTGAGAGGTTGGGTGATGAAACAATATTTATTCCTCAATTGTCTGACCATATCTATACTTAAAATTCTTATCTATTGCATCAAACCGTTCACCGATTTCTGCAATAAATGTACCCGCATCAGCACTTTTAAGAACCTCATAGTGTGGAGCTTCGTCTGAGTTAACATTCACATAAACAACGGTATCGTGATCTTTTAAGTAAAAACCAGATTTTTCGACAAAAGTTAGAGTTTCTGGAGATAATTCAGGTATTGGTATCAATGTGTCACGCAGAGAAAGTCTGTGAGGTTTATAAAGGTAAACGGTCTGACCGTCACTAATAATGTTTGCCAAAAAGTTACCATCTTCTTTAAAAGGTTTGAACAGCGGTTGTTTTGTATCTGAGATTTTAATGAATTGATAGTAAAGAGTGTCTGCGTCCTTTGCCCAAGAATCATCAATAACTTCAAATGTGGCAGCATCTGCTCCGATTACCTGCTTCTCTTTGTAGAAGATTAAATCATCATCTTTACCCCAGTTTACTGCTAATGGAGTGAATGTTTCAGGTTTAGCTCCTGACAAAACAAATTTTTCTAATTCCCCATTTCCTGACCGAAGGTAATATACTTCGTTTTGACTTTGGTTATAGATTGTCGCTTCTCCACTTTGAAGACGATACACCTGCTCCTGTCTAAAGAGAAGTAAAGCACTCGCTGCTACTACGATAAGTACAAACAGTATTAAAACTAATTTTTTCATTATAGGAAGTATACCAGTTCCAAATTCTCGTTAGAAATAGGAAATATTCGAACCGAAACTGTGTTGTATATCTTCACGAAATAAAGATATTTACTGATGGGCGATGTCGTAGAGGATGTTCGAACTGTGTTTGAGGAGAGGAATGATGTAACTGTTTATATTCCAGTATTAGTTTGAGAACAAAGTTTCAACTGAAGATCCAGATTCCTTTTTAGCTTGTGCTTCAGCATCAGCTTTAATTTTTTCGTTTGCGGCTAAAATCTCGGCAATTTTTGTAGCAGTCAGTGGTGTTCTTGGTATCGCAACGCTCGCGAGCCCTCCATCTGAATCATTAAGGGCAGTGAAACCAGTTAATGAACCATTAGAAAATTCTTTCGCAAATCTGTCCAAATTAGAAATTGTATAAACGTTGTCACATCTAGGTGGGTAATTGTCTGTCCAGCAACGTGCTTCAACTCCCGCACTACCAGAAGAGTTTGGGTCTGGAATTACCCCTCCGTCCACTAAAAGTATTTGCTCGTTGGCAAGGTCGCTTTTAACATTGGCCCCAGCCTCAAAAGACGCATAAACAATGTAGGCAATGTTGTTCGCTCTTGCGTTATTTATCTGCCACTGCGTTGGTTCGTAAGATTCTAAGAAAAGAATAGTCGGTCTCCGTGCGGGTTGAGTTATGTTAAGAGTCGGTCCCTCGTTATATCCATATACATACCATACGTCGTACGCTGTATCTTCTACTGAGACTATATCTTTTAGTTCCTGTAAATTATACTTTGTTTTCGTGAGCTCAAGAGCCATTAAGAAGTCAACCGTGTGCCAGTTATTTAGATACTCGACTTCAACTTGGTATTCTCCTTTGCCTAGTTCAATTTTTGTCTCTGTACCAGATGGTATTTCAAATCCATCAATAATCACACGCTCTTCAGACCAACCTTGTGTTGTCACTACTGAATATATTCCAGGAGTTTCGATGTTTATTTTTCCAATCCAGAAACCACCAAAGTTCTTTGAGTCAACTTGAAAACCAGGCCCATCTGACCACGCATAATTTATAACAACCTTTGGTACAATCTCTGTTTTTAGGACTTTAGTTGGTTCTACGCTATTGAAGTAAAAAGCCTTAAATGAATCTGTAGGAATATTACTTGTATCGAATCGGTCTACCCATCGGTTAGTCGCTTTCTCAAAATCTGTTAATTTATAGTGACCAACATTAAGAGTGATGCTGTCAGTTTGATCACCACATTGAATCTCTTGGGTTACTTCTTCACCTGCTTTCAGTTGACCAAAAAATCGTTGGGTCCCAGTTGCGTTAACTTGCCGTCGATTTAGCGTACAGAAATTTGCATTAGTTGAGTTCCATGTGAGTGTTACCTCATCTCCAAGACTAACGTCTTGTGTTCTATCAAATGGTCCAGTTTCATTTACCATCACTTGCAAATCTGCTGTTGCTGGTTTGTTTGGGTCAATTTTACCAGTCAAACAAGCTTCAAACAGCTCTTCTGTTTGTGGACAGGTTACACCTCTAGTTAATTCTTCAACTTCTGGTGGGATTTGAAAATCGGGATTTGCGTTTGCTTGAAGCTTATATGAACAGGCTTGTAATACTGTTTTGTTCAAAGGGCACGAAAAGCCTGTCGTGCTTATTCCGTCTAGATTCAAGCTGTCTTTATTAAAGATAAAGAATGCCCCAGCAAGTAGTATGACAACCATAACCACACCTCCTAGTATGTAAAACTGCAAAAAAGACTTCTTTGGAGTTTGGTATTCCTCTTGGGGGACTTGTGGCTCGTTTTGATTATATTGAAATTCTTGTTCCATTGATAAAGTATACCAGTTCCGAATTCTCATTAGGGGTATAAAATGTTCGAACTAAAACTATGTTGTATATCTTCACGAATTGAAGATATTTCTTGCTGGGCGGCTCCTGGACCTCAGGTGGAACCAATTGGAAGAGTTGTGTCTCGATTGGTTAAGTGATGCAAGGGTTTGTTTCAGGTGAAGGTAATGAAAATGGTTCTACTAATACGGTAGGTGCAGCATGCCGTGTAGTATTACTCATAATTATATCGAATTTACGATTGGTACAGGTTCAAATTTAGGTCGGTCTGTCACGGTATCAGCAAAATATTCAAACATAAAGAAGAGAACGCACGATAATAACAATATTCCTAGAGCCACCTTTCGTACTTTCCAATGATTCACTTTGAAAGCCTTCTTGCTTAGTAAGAGTGTTATAAAAGATGTGACAGCTGTATATAAACTTATCGCAGAGAGTATTTGTATCACTAAAACCCAAGGTGCACGCTGTTCTGACATATTCCCACTCAAATATAAAGAACATGTGAGTAGACCCACCACGAACCAAAATATTACTGTTGAAATAGATAAGGAAATTAACAGGTCGTAGCCGTGCGATGCTGGCCTCTTTAATAGATATGATAGTACAATAGAAGCTAATAAAGAGCAGCAAAGCAATAGTATAAACGGCATTAGGTATAGATTATAGAATATAATAATCTGGAGAAAAAAGTTGCCAAAACCACTAGACAGCTCAATAAATCCGTTTGGCCAAAAACAATTACTAAAGGCTTTGATAGTAAGCGTTGGAACAAGAATAACTGATGCGATAGCTATTAGCTGTTTATATGAAAAAATAGGTATTGGCCTGACGAAAAAAACCGATGTCAAAAATAGAAAAACCGTACCAGCCATTATGTATATAAACGCTTCTTCCATTTAGAAATAATATCATGCACTAGATAGTAAATTTTCTTACTGGGCGTCTCCTGGACCTCGGGTGGAACCAACTGGAAGAGCTGTGCCTTGATTGGTTAGGTGATACAAGGGTTTGTTTTAGGTGAGGGGAGTGAAAATGGTTCCACTGGGTCAGTAGGGAAAAGAAAATCACTGCGGGTCAATAGGCTGAATCGAATCCTTGTATTTGTTATATAACTCTAGTGACCGCTCAAACGATATTGCTTTAACGTAAAACACGTCATT
>Ga0306910_1000068_pt1 | contig 72858 bp, 93 predicted proteins | sample AntRauMFilla2698_FD_190438 | JGI IMG/M metagenome (GOLD analysis project Ga0306910, IMG submission 190438) | Saline lake microbial communities from Rauer Islands, Antarctica - Metagenome Filla 2 #698 (v2) (version 2) | ecosystem: Environmental > Aquatic > Non-marine Saline and Alkaline > Saline ... | reverse complement strand
AACACCCTGATGGTCCTGCACTCCGCAAGGCGGTCGAGTTGTTGGAGCCGTTGATCGAGCCAGAGGAGACGACTGACAGTGAGCGATGACGAGAAGCAAGTCACTCTCAGCCTCAATGCCTTTACAGCCAGATCCTTGATCGTTGCCTGTGAGAAGGCTCTTGCAAGTGACACCCTCAGCCCTTCGGAGCACCAAGAAGAGCGCTACCGAGCCAACCTGAGGGTCACTGCCCGTCGCCTGCGTCGTCAGCTGAAGGCTTTGGAGGAGGACCCCGAGAGTTCCAATGAGTGATCACGAGACCGGGCATGTTCTGGCTGGAAAGTTCGACGAGGACTGCCCGGAATGTCAGGCCTTGCTATCTAGGTTGTTGGCCAACGCCGAGCGCTGGATTCGACAAGAGGCCTAACTTTCTGTAAACTAGACCCTGCCCCTACTAAGAGGAAGGAGCATCAATGCGGTGGCTTGCTATCCTGGCATTTGGCGCACTCGTCGCCTTCCTGCTGTAATCGGTAGGTCTGGCACTTTCTGTAATCTTGGCAGGGAGTGCCGGACCTACTACCATTGAAGTACACGGTCAACTACTACGAAAGGATCTGATATGAGAGCCATCGACCTCCTTGAAAAGGTTCGCGCTCAGCTTCATGTAGCTGACAAGGCCCATGGGTCATTCCTTGATGCAGAGCACAAGACTCTGCGCATCATCACTCGTGAGAATGAAGTGTTCACCCTCACCGTCGAGCGAGAGGAAGACTGACATGTACCGTCGCTACCTCACTACTGAGACCCGGGAAACAACCCCCCGCAATCGTAAACGCTTCAGCGATAGTTGGGTCAAGGAGACCCGAGAGGTCTATGACCACAAGCGCGAGCAGGCCGGACAGCCTCGTGACTACTTCCTTCGCCAGAAGCCTACCGAGGCTATGCGCGAGGGATGGAATGAGTCCATTCACGCGAAGATCGAAGCTCTTGAAGATCGCTTGGTCTCGGAGTTTGAAGGCCAAGATGACTAAGCGCAAGAGTGTGGAATCCACCCGCACCACAGAGCAGATGCGGCAGGAGTCGGCGGCTCTCGCCAAGCGCCTGAAGCAGGTCACGTGGCGGGTGGTGGCTGGCCCCCCAGGGACCCCTGCTACTCTCACCACGTGGGAGGATCCCGAGCGCTTTCCTGGTCGGGGTGCCTCATGAAGTGGGTGTCATGTTCTTGGGACACAAACCCAGCAGTGGCTCCCTTCAGTCACATCACCCTGAGTTATGACACGAACGAGTGGGTCGATACACTGTGTGGAGCTTCAAGGTCTCCTGGAGCCTTCAAAAAAAATTCCACCAAGCCTGAGTGTCTGAAATGTGTCACAGTCTGGGCGGATCGTATCTCAAACGGGCTTGATGATGACGGTAACGACATCCTGCATTGCACCCAACACAAGGTCTACATACGTGGGTGCCTCAACTGCCACGCGACCTTCAACCAAAGGGAACGTGCTCAGCCCTGTGCAGGCCAAAGCAGTCCGGGAGATCTCATGAGTGGCATCGATCCCAATGGTAGGTACTTCCTACTAGGACAGATTGAGGCTCACTGGGGCCGGATGCTCCGACAAAGCATTCTCCGTGAAGCTGATCTTGAGGTAGTGCGCGAGAGGCACCCCGAGTCCATCCCCCCGTGGAAGTATGAGGCAATCATGGAGGCCCTCATCGCGGAGGCCCAGAAGGCAGGAGAGGCCATTGACGCGGCCTACAGGTGCCCGGATGATCTTCTGCCTGTCCTGAAGAACTGGCAGACCAATGATCATTGGCGTGAGATGATGATCGAGCGTGGCTACTACTTCGATGTCGAACGGATGATTTGGATGGAGACATGACGGCAATCTATTTCCTGCTAATTCTGTCCTGCGTCTTCGCCGGTTTGGCGGCTCGAATCCGTGGCGAACTCACCTGGGCTCTGGCAGTCACTCTGGTCCTGTCCATCATCGGTGTAGGGCTTGCTCTCCACCTGCACCTCACGGTATTCTGAGAATCAACCGAAGGAGGAGTCATGAGCAATTTCCTCTTGATACTAGATGAGAGCCCAAAGATCCGGCGAGTCCCCGAAGGGTGGCTGATCCAGACTACGCAGATGGAGGTCTTCACTGAAAAGACCCCCGCTGTCCAGAGGAAGAATCACTCTGTGCGAGCCCCCAAGGACGCTGAGAAGTGGCTGAGGGCCAGTGCCTACCAAGGTTCCTGAGCAGGCAAGAATGGAGTGGAGCTCGGAACAATTGCTGGGGAGGAGTTGCACTCACATCCTGTGGATCTGGTGGGAGGTGACTACACCCTAATGACTATCGTAGCTCCTGAGCAAGACTTACTAGAATCAGTTGAGTTCTCCATTCCCTGGGATGATCAAGGGTGTCAGTGTGAGGCTGAGTGGACCACCCGATTCCCAGCTCTATGCTCGTGTGTGGCTTTTGTGTGCACTCCACACAAAGACAGAGACTTGAGGTTGGCCGAGGAGATTCAAAAAAGGCGCTTTGACAAGCTTCGATGTATAGGGTGTGGAGCCACCTGCACTGACACACGGAAGGTCTGGATTCAGGTAGATCCTCTGAAGTAGTACAAGCTTACGCTTGTACTATCGGCCACTATATGCAGTATCTTCCCTGCCCCTGTTTGATCTCAGGCACGGTGTAGTGAATCAAGGGGAAGGTGTAGAGAGCTCCACACCTACAGACGACCGTCTTCTGACTGCCTCCCTCGCCTATGAGGGTGCAATCCACCTCATAGATATAGTGTTCACTCATCTGGCCTTCTTCAGCTCGATCCTCAAGGGTCCGAAGTGCCTAGAGAGCTCTGTCAGCAACTCTGACATGGGGATACTGACGGGAAAGATGAACCCGACCCCACAAGAGCACTCAATCTCCCCATAACTCTGACGGACAATCTTGTGCTTCTTCTTTCTCTCAGTCTCGCTTCCTTGTACCTGATCCTCCGTCTTGTATCTCGGATAACTACTACCATGAACCCAAGATGACTTCCCAGCCCCAGCACTGCGAGATAGAGCAGGATGACCTAGATCACTCTGCATCCTCTAGGATCTTGATTGCTCGATCCTTGACAGTGCGATCTAGGTCATCCCGGCCTCTGATGTAATCGACAACAGCTGATGTTGAGCTGATCTCCAGTGTCTTGGCCCCGATGGAATCCAGGAAACTTTCTAGATTCAACTTACCTTCCTTGGCCTCCAGGTGTGCCTCCACCCTCAGCACTTGCTCAGCGGGCTTGGCATCCAGTTTGATCTCAGTGAATTCACCGTCTTCCCACAGAGCGACCTTGATGTCCCGCTCGATGTTGTACTCATGCAGAGATCCGCGAGACAGTGCGCCCATATTGCAGTAGGTCACGCCCCCGACAGCGTAGATGCCGTGATCCTCATGGATATGGCCGTAGTACAGGCTCCCTGAGCCTCCCAGAGCCTTGGAGAGCTCCTCTAGGGGGATTGTGTCGAACGGCACCTTAGCGGCCTCCTGAGGGGCGTACAGAGGCGCATGGGTGACAATCAGCGATTCCTGGTGCCGTGAGGCCTCCAGCCAGAGTGAAGCCACTCGATCCAGAGTGCCCTCCTCATGCCAGTCCTGTTGCCAGGGGATGCCATACAGGGGCAACTCAGGGTGCCAGCCGGATAGTTCCTTGGCCCCAGCTCGGTACAGGATGCCCAGAGGTTGCTTATCGTAGATGCTATCCAGTACATCATTCGAGACATCATGGTTCCCTGGCACGATCCACAGGTTCTTGTAGCCCTGCACGATCTCGATCATGCGCAGTACGGTGGAGTGTGAAGTCTTCGATGGGGCCTTTTCGTGGAAGACATCCCCAGCCCAGACCACGGCATCACAATCGTACTTACTCTCAAGTTGGATTGTCTGGCGCAAGAGGTCGAGCAGATCCTCTAGGTAAGGCTCATTGGCCCCACGAGGAGCTCGGTCTCTCGCATGGATGTCCCCCACACACAGGATTCTAGTCACTCTGGCTCTCCCTCTTATGGCGTTTGCATAGTTCCCATGGCTGGGCCAAAGGGCCTCCATGGACAGGACAACGATAGCACTCGAACTCTGGGTGCTCTCCTGACACCGCACAGCCCCAATAGCAACAGCAGTCAGCGATCATGCACTTCTCCTGTAGTCCCTCATCAGTGGATCTCTTTCCATACGCAGTGCACCTCAGTGTCAGAAGAGAAGGAGACCCGCTCTAGGCGGTAGACCCTGTAGCACTGGGAGCATGTCCATTGGGAACCGTGTCCAGCCCCTCGGAGAGAGATCTCTTTTTCATTGGGCAGAGGACATGAATGATTGGTACGTGAAAGCTTAGTCCAGCCTACGTCAGCCATAAGAGATCCTTTCTGAAAAGTAGGTCAGTCGGTAGTGTGTTGGCCTCGTTCTAGTGTACCAGGTTGGTGGGGTTTCGCCCCAGACTTCGGTTGGTACTTTCTAGAAACTAGGTGTCTCCCCCCTGTGACAGGCCACAGTTGAGCACGGGGCCTGTCAGGGTAGCGCATCCTCTTTCTCTGGATCTTACTCAATTCCAAGGGAAGCGAACAGATCCAGAATCCACTTGTTCGCCTCATTAGACCTCTCGATCTCTGCCTCAATCTCCTTGGGGTAATACTCAAGTTCTCTCTCAGTGGAAGCGATCTGCTGAGCTCGGTACTCTTCTCCTGTCAAAGGAATTGGCTCGCCTCTGTCATGACAGTCGAAACGGATAGACTCCTCTAGCTGATCGATCATGTACTCTTTCAACCCCACGTGGCCATCTGTCGGAGGCGTCCAAGCACGTACCTGAGTGAGCATGTCTTCATAACGCTCTCTCCTGGCAATGGCTCTTTCTTTCACACCAAGCCAATACTCCCGGTTCTTGATGTTCTGCTCTTCAGCCTGGCTCTGTGCTTCCTCCTCAGACCAACTTTCAGCCTCCCTCAGGCGAGTAGCGGCTTTGTTCAGTCTTTCTTCTAAGTAGCTAGTGTGGGGTTCACGAAGCTTGGGCTTCAACTCCGGAGACTCATCCCTTTGATGAACAGTTGCTCCAAGGGCGCGGGAGCAACTCAGCACAAAGTCATTGAACTCTTGCGGGCCGTCATGAAGCTTGGCAGTATATCCTGTGGGCATGTTCTAATCCTTTTCTGTTTCATGGATACGCTCCGCTTCCAGTGCACAGTTTTTGTTAGCTAACTGTGCATAGTGTGGCAGGAGTTCCATCCCAATGAAAGGGCGACCGGCGCGCATTGCCGCTATGCCTGTGGTGCCGCTCCCCATGAACGGGTCCAGAACAAGATCGCCGGGCTCTGTTAGAAGCCGAATTAGGCGCGATGGCAGTTCCACCGGAAACTTCGCCTCGTGGTCATTGTTGGAGCGGACAGAAGCGAAACTCCAGATGCCCCGCGATCCCCATTCGGTCCACTCCTCGGGCGCGAGGCGCTTGCGATCCACGGTGGTGATTCCCGGCTTCCAGAAAATGAAGATGTGCTCGAAATCATCGACGGCTCGATAAGACAGAGAGTGCCATCGGCTATTTGTCCATGCTGGATCCTTTGCCCAAATACGCCGGTCGTAAAGGGTCAGTCCAACTTCTAGCGCGAGTTCATCGATCAGACCGGCTACTGGCATGACACGTGTCTGAGCCTTGTACTTTCCTCCACGGACATTGTTGTGATCGAGTCGGCGTTGAATCGTCTGCTCGCTACATCCCAGAAGATCCGCCAGTTGGTAGCGGGTCATCTCCGGGTTGGACATTTTGGCTTCGAGAACTTGAGCGCGGGATATTCCGCTCCGTTTCGTCGAAACGACGTCAGCCTGAAATCGCGGAATACTGGCATCCGCAAAGGCCAATATGTCTGCAACGTTAATCGCAAGGAAGCCGCCAGGCTTAAGGACGCGAGCGTGCTCATGGATGACCGCACGAAGCAGGGACTTCCAATCTTCGAGTGTCCAATCTGCCTCGTACGACTTGCCCACGAAGTAAGGCGGCGACCACACGCTCAAAGCGACCGAGGATTCGTCGAGTTGCTTAAGCAACACCCTGTTGTCGCCGGTGTGTGTCGTATTGAGGGAGAGACCGCCACCTGCAACGACGTCCTGCATATCAACGCTCACGTATAAGCCCTTCGGGTTGTCTTGCCTCGTAGGCAATTCTAGCACCTTGTGACGTTCGCTTCGCTACCATTGCCTCATGGGTCGCCAAGTGGATGTCGTGATCTGGACGCCATTCAGGTCATCACCACAGCTGGGGCAGGGATGGCCCTCCGTGAACGCTTGCCACACAGCGCTCAGGTGCGCACCGCATCCGGGACATGTCAGTTTGTTATTAGCCATCGGGGTTCTCCTTCTGAGCCTCGGCGATTGTCTTGTGAATGAACTCACGCTGGGCCTGTCGATAGCCCCGCCACCACTCGGTGCCCTCGTCGTTCACGTTGACGCCCAGAGTGTCGGCATAGGCTTGGAGGGCATCGGCCTTGATACGGGCAATGGCGCGGTCGAACTCGGCCTCATCGCATATCGCTGACCCGTCAAGAATGCAGGCGCGTCGAATGTCCCGAATGCTGGGCGTGTACTCGTCAGCAGTCGGCTCGGGGCGAAGTGCGGGGAGCAGGACGGTGAACGGCGCGGGACTCCACGACACTAGCCGCGCTGATTCGACACCAGTGTCAGCGCCGCACATGAACCACAGCCGACGACCGCAGGGGTGATCGAAGCCCTGGTAGGTACCCCCCGCACCGCTCTGGATTGACGTTCCTGAGGGCAACGCTTCCAACTGCTCCACTGTCTCCACCTGTTGAGGCCCCGCAACGGGTGTGGGCATGGCGGCGATGATGCTGGATGTCCAAGCGTCGATGGTCCGTGTTGCGAAGTCTGTATTTACCGTGACGGTAAGCAGTGGACCAGCCTCGTCCTCAAGCGTCCGATGAATTGCATTCTTCACCTGTTCGTCGTTGGTCATGAGGTCACCGCCCCCAGGGCCTCCGACGCCTTGAGAGATTGGTCATACGCCTTCAGGGCCTCGCCCCAGGTCCCTCCTTGGTCCTGGCAAGCTTGCGCCTCACTCAAAGCTTGTACCTCAGCCCCGCTCAGCCCCACTGGGAACAATTCCGCAGAACACAACGCATCAACAGAGGTTGAGAAAACGTCACAGTTATTATCCATTTCAGCCAGCTTATCGATAGATACCCCCATCTTCGATAGAGCAAGACCTACAATACAGGAAGGCTCTCCCTGGTCTTGATACCTGCAATTGGCAAAGTGTTCCTTGTAACGGTAATCAGCTTCACGCTCAGCGACAGCCTCTTGGAGTGCTTTTCGAAGTGTCTTAGTCATTGTGAATTTCCTTTCTTTTTAGTAAGTCGTGGCCCTAGCGTAGCAAGGCCGGGCGACAAAAGCAACCCTGAAGTTGTTGTCGCCCGGCCTTGGCTAGGAGAAGCTGAGCTCAGAGTCCCCGAGAGAACTCGTTGATCAGCTGAGGAACTGCTGAGTCGAACCCAGCGATGTCCAGCATCCCACCATCACTGGGATCCGCGAGGCTGAACTCGGAAGCAGTAGTCGCCAGCACGATGAGCTTCGCATCGATGCCAGTCTCTCGACGGTACCTCTGCAAGGCCTCGTGTGGGTGACTCCGACCCCCGTAGGTTTCGTTGTCTGTGATCACAAGGAACGTGTCCACTTCCAACTTGTGAGTACGAGCGTACTCGATGGCCTGAGCACAGTCCGTGCCTCCGAACGTCCTTAAACTTGTCTGCCGCAGGGCCTGGTCAAGTCGCATCCCTGGGGAGAGGCCCAACTCACGGAAGGTGTCCGCAAATCCGAAGATGTGCGCCTCAGGCTCCGTGTTGGCAATGACCAACGCAAGGGCCGCTCCTGCCTCGGAAGGCATGAGAGGAACCCCGGCCACTGAAGCCCAGCCCATCGAGCCGGAGACATCCAACCCAATCAGAGTGCGCTTGCCAGCGGGCTCGACCGTCTTGAAGGACAGGTAGAAGGCCTTGTCAAGAGCGTCCACGATCTTCTGGTTGGGGGCCCAGGAGGAATTGCCCCGGAGGCTGTGCCCCGCCCCGTAGGTCTTCTGGGCAACCAGAAGGTTCAAGGGGTGGATACGGGCACGCTTGAGCTCCTCAGGATCAGTGATCCTCTTGGCGATCTCAGCAGTCTTTCCACCCATAGGCGCGACGATGCCGAGCTTCGTCAAACGAGGAAGCTGACGCAACAGGGCCCCGAGAGGAACATTGCCCTGAAGCAACGTCTCCCAGACCTTCTTGTCGTTCAGAGCCTCGGTAGGAAGCATCTCCCACGACAGTCCGTACTCCCTGATCAGAGCAGGAAGCTCAGACTTAGAAGCAGTCTGGGCCATCGTGAAGCCGCGAACAAGCTTAGGAGTGTTCTCCAACAACTCACCTCGGAGAATCCACTCACCCAGCGCCTCAAAAGCACGAGCATCCTCTCCTTCGGAGATTCCGTTCTTGCCCTTCTGAGGGTGCGCCTTGCGGAACACGTCCCGGTGAGTCCAGCCATCACGCTGACGGTACTTCACCGTCTGGTAGGCGAGCTTGTCCACAGACTTCTCCGTGTACCAAGAAGAAACCGCCTTGGTCAGGGCACGCCCCCACCCTCGGAACTGCTCCACGTAAGTGATGAACGTGAACAGCGAGGATCCGGTACGGGCTACCTGAGAGAGCTTGGACAGAGCGTACTGCTTGTCCTCAGTCGCGCCATGGGAAGCCACGACGGCCAGTGCAAACAGACCGGGGTCCTGCTTGGCCGCACGACCCTGAGTGGAGATCTCCACAATCAGGTCAGTGAGCTCCTGGGCACGGTCAGACTTCGCAAGCTTGATCAGGTTCTTGGCGTTGTCCTTGGAGAGCTCCTGGCCGCTCTGGTAGAACGACGAGTCAGATCCAAGGATCAAGAAACGCTTGGCTCGGTCCATGTCTGAGACAGTGAACGTGTAGCCGCCTGCGTTGTTCTCCTTCTGCCCCTTAGCCGCCTTCTGCGTCTGAGGAGTGGCCGTCATTCCGGGTCGGGTTGTGACGGACTTGAGGCTATTGTTAGCCATAGGTGTTCATCCTTTCTCTCGGTTCAGTATTTCTGAACATGTGGTAAAACTGAACATGGGGTGAAGATTGGGTTTAAGCGCTCTGCCTCTGAGCTACATCAGACTAGGTCTGATGACGGGATTCGAACCCGTGACCTCTTCCTTAGCATGGATAACCAATACTTCTTCGGTTCAGTTTTTGTGCCTCCATCGGGAGTCGAACCCGATGAACCTCCAAGAGAGGCGAGTGAATGAGCATGGGGGTGAAGATCGGAAAAATAACCTGTTCCAACTAATGACGGAATCGAACCGCCAGGTTCTCATTTTCAGTGGGATAACCGATGCCTCTTCGGCTCATTCTAAGAAACACACGAACATGGGGTGAGGGTCGGATAGCCCGAGGGCATAATTTCAGTTTGAATGATAACCGACTGCCTCTTCGGCTCGTGTAAATCTCGCGCTGTTAAGTTATGTTGATGACACTACAGACCCTCCGGGCCCTTGTCAAGCTCAGAGGGCAAAAATTTTGAACTTTCTACTATCGGCCTCTACGGAGCCACACGCTGGTTGGTGTTGTAGCTGGCGTAGGTGACAGGGAAGAGCCCAGCAAAAGCCTCCTCCATCTGACGAGCCACCATCTGGATCTCCAGCTGAGGCTTCGAGACATGAGCCGCGCGGTCATCCTGGGTGCGCAGAGACAGGAAGCTCATCATGGACCGAACATTACACGTGACATACATCTGGCTCATGATTCCCACAGGAAGGAGCACCCTGGCTACCTCGTTGGCAACCCCCATAGCAATAAGCTCTTCATAATCATTCCAAGCACTTCGATACTGAGAAGCGAGAGTCTCTCGAAGTTTGGTGACGAGGTACTCATCCCCAGGAGCAAAATCAGGGGAGGCACTAGTCCCCACATTGATCAAAGGCCTATCCCAAGAAGGAAGATAGAACTCTGGTTTCAGCTTGGTGTATCGGCCACTCATCTCATTGTAACTGAATCCGATCCTGTGTCTATGGAATTCACGGAACACAAAGATGGGGGCTTTGACATAGAACTTGAGAGTAGTGTGTTCAAAGGGAGACCCGTGCTTATTTCTCATCAAATAATTGATAAGACCCTCTTCCTTTGAGGTCATTTCAACCTCGTTTTCTCCGGAAAGAGAAACACGAGCCGCCTGCACAATAGAAGCGTCAGATCCCATAGAGCCAATGAGATTTACGGCAATATCTGAGAACTGAATTTCTGTCAATTGTCTAACTTTCTTAGTTCGGGGTTATTTTGGTAAAGAAGGGCGTCAACGTTTTCGTAAAGATCATCTAGAGACCCAGAATTCTGAATTACGGAATTGAAGTAAACAGGCTGCAATGTATTTTCTGACGAATGTGCAGAAGTCTGAGCATCCACAGAAGGACGAGAGACCCAGACAGATCGGCCTTCCAGAAGTCTGATCATCTTGAGTTCATTAGGGAATCTAACTCCAGTAATGACTACCGGAAACCCTTCATCCCAAGAAGCTCGAATCTTCTTCTCGGCCTGATTGACCCACAGATCTTCATCAATCATGTTCCTTCCCACCTCGGTGCCCAGCACTTGAAGTAGTCTCCGGACCTCGGGGATCTTCTTAGCGCCCGTGTACCCCAGCTTGGTTGTGAGATCAGCGTAAGAAGATTTGGTGAAAGAGAGGTTGACCGTGGGGTTGAGCACCAAAAGCATCTCATGGAGAGCATCCGAAAAACCAATCTTCCGGTACCCATAGCTCTCCACCAAGTAGTCAGCCACAGTGTCTTTGCCTGATCGAAGTCTACCCCCGAGACCAATTAGACTATTGCTGGTATCTATATTCATGCTTTTGCCTTTCTTCCATTCTAATTTGCTGGTCCAACAAGTGTAAAAAGAGAAAGACAGATAAAGCCCCAAAAGAGGCTAAAGCTAATAGAGTAAATGAGAGGATTTTCAATGTTTTCATTCTGTCTTTTCCTCGTCTAAGCTCTTTTTAAAAATAGCCTCAGATAAATTGTCAATTGACTTTCCGAGGATTTCCGCTTGGGCAACATTAGCATAAATAGAAGCTAACTGTATCTGCCTGATCACATCTTTCTCAGTGTTGGAAAGCTTAGACGTGGCCGCGTCCAGAAGCTGGCGAGCGATGGCCAAGGAAGACATATTACCCAAAGTGGTAAGGTTGTCCTGGATTGCCTGGTAAGCGGCCATCCGTGGGTCTTCCGGCTCTTCGGAGTCTTGAGCTGTCTTAGTCATCCGTCGTGCTGGTCCTGCGCGTCAAGTGGATGTTCAGCCCAGTCTGGGGTGGCCTCAGTAGGCTCAGGAATCTCTGCCTGAGGGACGTTCTCTGATAAGAGAGCGGAGACGGAGTCCGAAAGGGAATCTATCTCTCCTCTGAGGGAAGTCATCTGAGCTTGAATACTGAGCAAAGCATCAAAGCGCTCTTGGGGTGTCATCACGTGATCTCCTATGAGAAAGGGAGGGTCCCGAAGTGGAACCCCTCCCTTTCCGTGCGTCGGTTAAGAACCTATCGGGTCCCAATGAAGGGAGTGGATCCCTCCGGGACTACATAGATTGTACCATCATTCAGTGCGTCGATGTAGCGTTGGAGAAGAATTTCCTCAGTCAGGGAGCTGGAGAGGATCTCGTTTGCCTCAGACCGCCCCTGGGCCTCAACCACAGCCGCATCAGCCACACCCTGTGCTTCAATCACCAAGGTGTCAGCAACAACCGAAGCCGCTTCCTGCTCAGCCTCAGCCCGGTCCACAGCAATCCGAGCCGCTTGTGCGTCATCAAAACGGGCAGTCACTTCGGAGCTGTAGCGAATCTCCTGGAGTGTGACCTCTTCAACGATGACACCTTCCTCAGCCCAGCGCTCGCGCAAGGACTCCGAGATCTCGAAAGCTACCTGAGCTCGGGAGTTGTAGACCTCTAGAGTCCCACGAGTAGCAGGAGCATTTCTGGCCTCTTCGCGGACCCCCTGGAGAATCACTCGATCAACAAAGGCTTCCTGGGTCTGAAACTCTCGATAGATCTCCAATACAGCGGTGGGATCCACTGAGTATCGAACGACAACATCGAGGTTACCCGTCACACCATCACGGTCCTGGAAGGTGATCTGAGGGCCGGTGGCCTTGCCTCCCGTATAAGTGGTCTCCCCCGCCATCAATGAAGGAAGCAATGTTGTTGCGGACATCGAAGGTACGGACACTGACCCAAGGGGCCTTGAAGTGCAGTCCCTCCTCAGTAGTCTGTCCGATGAGCTCACCAGTCCACGAAACCTGAACCTTTGCCTCACCAGCATCCTGAACATAAAACGAGCTGAAGAACAAGACGACGGGCCCAACAGCCCCCAAGATGCAAGAGATGACCAGAGTCGTTTTCTTAGCGAACTTGGCGTCTGCCAGATCGGAGTTGAAGTAGCGCGAAGACTCCGCGCTCATCATATTCTTGACCTTCTTGTGGAGCACCAGGGAGACAAAAAGCCCAGCAATTCCCAGAAGGATCAGAATCAATGCCAATACGAACATGGGTGAATCCTTTCTATAGTAGGTGCCTGAAGCCCAGTGGCAGAGTCGTCTCCTGTCAAGAGACTTTTTGAAGGCAGGTGGGGCAAGTTCCCATGTCTTGCAGGGCCCGGGTGTACTCCACCTCTAGAGATTCTATCTCAGCCTCAGCCGATTTGAGGTCGCTGACGGCGGTCTTTACTTGAGCAGAAGCCTGACGAAGATCCCCGATCAGCCGGTTCAGTTCTTGCCTTCGCGACGACAGCTCTACAATGCGAGTGTCATCAGGAACATGCCTATCCAGAACAGCCTGCGCCTGGACAAGAGCGGCTTTAGTAGAGCGGAGCGTGTCAATGTGACCATTGAGGGAAGAAAGCCTCTGTTCAGCTCGTGTGGCCTTAGAGATCCATTCCTCGGCCACATCAATGTGAGCCAACAACCCATCAAGGTCAGTGAAAAGAGTGAGTTTTTCTTCTACTCCCTCTAAGTCTTCTCTGCGGGTCTTGAGTTTCTGTGAGGCTGACAGTCTCTGTCGGTTGGCCTCACGAGCAGAGTCAAAGATGACGTGGACATTGGTCAACGAGCCCAGAGCTTGAGCCGCTTGGCCCGGAGGCTCTGCGAGAAGGTAAGGCTTATCGAACTGTTGAGCCAGAGTGACGCTGTCCTTGGGGGACATCCTCATGAAGGATGAAACTTCCGGGGGTGTGTCTCCCCCCAACTTAGTGAAAGCTATTGGATCCTTTCCTGGAGGAATGACCGTGTACTTGTTCTTTGAGGCAGTAGTGGAGCGGGAAAGCGAAACTTTGCCTTGGGGAAGGGAAGCAGTGATCACGGAGGTAGTGGTCCCGTGTGAAATGAAGTCTGTCCCCCGACGATTGGAGATCAAGGTAGACAAGGACCTAATGAAAGCGGATTTACCAGAAGAAGACTGTCCCACAATAACTGTGAAGGGAGATAGCTCTAGCGACACAGACTGAAGGGACTGGAAATTCTTGATCTCAATCTGTTCAATCACGTTCAGGTCCTGTCTTCTTTGGCTTCTTACGGCGAGACTCTCGGGAGTAACGGTATCCTTCAATGTTTCGGATCTGCTCCACCGACAGGCCCGCCGCGCGGGATACGACTGTCTTGGGCATCTCCGCCTTCAGGGCATCACGAATCATGTCATCTCTCTTCTCTTTGAGATCTAAGATGACATCTTGCTTCTGATCTATTTCCTCCGCAACCTCCTCGATAGCTCTGAGGGCAAGAGTGAAGGACAGCTTCTCGGTCATAAGTCGAGGAGACCCTTATACTCTACGAGCGCTTTCTTGAAGGCTTCTTCTGGAGTGCCTCCAGTGGCATAGGCGCGCAGTAGAACTTCTTCTAGCTCGTCAGATTCTTGATGGATCCCCACTTCCCATTCATTTCTTCTCCCTCCGAGGAAGCGGAGTTCCACTTGGGCCTCCATGACATCAGGAAGTCCATACTGTTGGGCCAAGTCTGTTCTGCTCATGCCTCCACCGCCAACAGGTCCGTGTAGTGAAGGATATAGTACTTCTCTCCTTCACGCTCCACTTCAGCTCCTGCGAATTCTTTGAAGAACGCCACTTGACCCTCTTCAATGTCCATTGGGCACTCCCCCTTAGGACCTACGGACACGACCCTTCCACTGGTTGGGACGGGCTTTTTGGCTGGGGCCAGAACAAGCCCTGAAGGAGTGACATCTTCTGGGTCAATGGGGCTGATAATGACTTTATCCACATAAGCTTTCATGGCCATCAGTTTCTCCAAACTTGAGGCACGGACAGAGTCTGGGCCTCGGGTAGATAGTTTTTCTTCAATCCGTCATAAGACATGGTTGTCCCTCTTCCAGCCGAGGAGACCGCATGAACTTTCTCTCCAAGAGAGACAATCTGCACAGTTCTATTATCTCTCTTAGAGTGCCAGGTTTGACCAACAGCAAGTTCGGAGTTCTCGTTGGTGAAAGCACCACTCCTTAATTGAGAGAGGACATGATCCTGATTACTCCTGAAAGAAGTGAGCTGAGCATACCTGTTTGTGGCATTCCTTTTAGCCCGGGCCCAACGGGACTGGCGGATCCTTATATCGTAAGAGGCTCGCGCCTGGCCCACATAGAAGTCCCCTAGAGGCTCAACCGAAAGGGCCCTTCGCTCCCTTTTCTTCAAAGAGGCGAACCAGTCCTTAAACTCAGGATTAACAGCCAGGCTTTCCTGGTATCGGGCTTCTCGCTGTTGCATCAAAGAAAGGCGGTCCCTAGCTGTAGCACGCGCCTTCATCAATCTCCGCTTCCTCTTAAAGGAGTGAGGGATAGGGATGTAAGGAACAGGGATCACTACATCTCCGTTAGCCCAACGTGAGATCCTCGCAAGGCTCTCTTTTGCTTCAATCAAGAAGGGGCCCTTCCTCATCTGTTTCCTCAGAGTCTCCGAGGTGATGCCAACAGTTCAGTCCCAAACAATCGTGGGTGGTGCATTCAAACATGCCACCCACATCCGTTCGGTTATGCGCCATGAGGTTCCTTTCTTTGTAGTCAGTTCCCTTGACTCTACCCGCCCCGTGAGCCCCTGTCAAGCCTCTGCTGGCTAGAAGGGAGGAAGGAGCTTTTTGACAGCCTCCATGTATTCCTCAGCCTCCTCCAGATGAGCCTTGATGTCCTCCATAGCTCGATGCTTCTTGGTCGGCCCATAACTGTGGTTGGAGGGATTGACGATAGGCGTTCCCCCACTGACAAGCTTGAACATTCTGCGGAAAGAGCCAATGTCATAACTGAAGTACGTCAGAGCCTCTGCAAGGAGAGGCATATGCTCCTTGATCACGGGATGATCGAACGCTGTCACTCCCGAGCCTGCAAGGGCTACCGCTTGGACCTCGACGTTGTTGTCATCAAGCAACGCCAGGATCTCAGACTCAACATCCGGGACTGTCATCGTCGCATTGACGCAGTCCTTCAAGAGGCCGCTACTCTTGTGCATCTCCAAAACTCCAGGGGTTTTGCGCAGAGAGTCAGCGGCCTCGTCGGTCATCTTGATTACTTCACTGTATCCTCCCAACTTATTGAGAGACATATCAGTAAGAATAACTCCAACTTCCAAAATATGAACACCGGAGTAGTCATTCTTTTTTGGGAGGCTTGATGTCTCCAAATCACACCAAAGGAGGTGTCTCACCTGCTTGAATTTCATCAGTCCCTCACACTGCCGCTGAGCTTCAGCGGATTATCAAGGAGGGGGGAGATCCTGAGCGAGAGATCAGCCCCACCGATAAGATTGCCTACTTCGATCCTAGTAGAGATCTCAAAGGGGTTGGGAGCGTCAGGGCCAGCCATTTGACCAGAACGGAAGACACGAGCCTTGATAGGGTCGAGGACTCCCTCTCCTGCAAAGTCTCCACCTACATGAAGGAGTCGGTTAACGTCCCCTGGAGATAGGGCAGGATCATTAGCCGCCTCTGTCACTGCCTGCATGAGCGTATACATTGTCAGATCTGACGTGGAAACGACCGTGTCAAGGATCCGGTTGCGCTGACGAGCAGGTAACGAGTAGTGACCGAAGACCTCATTCAGGGCAGTGGCCGGGTCCTGCACCTCAAGAGAGGTCAGGGCTTGAACCTGGTCAAAGCGCTCTTCCATCCCACCCAGAACTTCATTGACAGCCTCTGCGGCCCACCGATAGACCTCGTCCGTGCGGTGAACATTACTGCGTCGATCCCACTTCCCTACGGACTCCAGCTTAGTAGTGCACCCGTTGGAGCACCACCAGCGGAACATGTAGGCCTGGAGAGTCGTCTGAGACTTCCCAATGAGAGAGTTGGACAGGTGGATCCCTGCGGCCCAATCATCTTCCTGCCCATGAGGAACATCATCCATGTGGGTGTCCTGCATTCTGCGGAACTCGGCTGGAACAATGAGGCGGACATCGGTTCGAGTCAGCGAGTGATTGAACTTGAAATCAGCATAGACCTCAGAGTCTGAACCGTAGGTTGACCGAATAGACCCCAGCACACGCTCCATCAGCTCAAGATTTGAGAAGGGGATGATGGTGGGGGGAGTGAACGCAGAGGCGAGCCCATCTACGGAGAGAACGTTGTACTCTTTCCCGGAGTCTCTGTAAGTCCTGTTGAGGAACCCCTGTACAGCGTCGTGAGGAACGCGCTTCACAGTGGACATCGGGAGACCCATGTTAACAGCCGACTGGAAGAAAGCTTCCTTCGAAAGCTGGCGTTCTTGACCGTCGATAGTGAGATGCACCTTGACGGGATCGGAGTCTTCCAACGTGTCTACGTCAAGGCTCCACTCGGGGTCGATTTCAAACTTGACCTTACTGTCTTTGGTGAGAGCCACGGAGCCTAAGGGTTCTAACTTTCCCAGACGCTCCATTACCTCATTCTCAGTGATGAGGTTTTCTTTTACTTGCTCTAGGGTTACCACTTCTTACTACCTCCCAAGAATATGGCCGAAAACAACACGCAAATAAGAAAGATGGTCAGGATAAGCAAGCCAAGAGCGAAGCTGATCCAAAGAGGGGAAAGTACCCACAACCATGACCAGGAGATAACCCCTGTAAGCTTGAGCACGATAAAAGCAATAGTCAGAAGCCCCGCAAATCCGATACCTCCGGATGAGCTAGAACGGGCTGAGCTTGAAGATTGAGCCACAGGGGCCTCCTAGTCGATGTTAAAGGCTGACTCGCTTAGTCTGCCCGCTCGCCGGTTCAATGTCAAGTCCTGAAGCCTCTTCATCCTCATTTTCCTGAACTTCCTCAAGGACCTCCAGGTTGGCGTGGATGATCTCTCGCGCCCTCTCGATCAGGAAAGCTCGCCACTCGGGGTGGGCATCTCCCATCTTGAAGACGTTGTCCTCTCCGCGAATAGCCGGACGCTCTGAGTTCTTGCCTGTTTTGGCCCGGTTCATCCAGGCGGGCGCGGCCTGCTCAGCGTCCTCTTCATCGAAGCGGTCAAAGTAATAGCTCCCCGCGCTGTAGACAATCTTCTTGGCCGCGAGAAGTGCCTGAAGAGCTGTCCAGAAGTTGTCAAAGCCCCGACCGTACCGAACCCGGGCAACCCCGCGCTTGAACGGAGGGCCCACCTTGTTCTTAGTGATGTTGATCTTCACGTCCGTGGAGGTCGGAAGCTCGACCTCTTCCTGAGTCACAGGGTCTTTGAACTTACTCTTATGCTTCTTCAGGGGAGTGAACTCAACTCTCATAGAAGCAAAGTACTTGACGGCCTTACCGCCCGGAGTGGAGGTTTGGGGAGGCCCATAACCCCCCATAGCCATGACTTCCTTGGAGTGGTTCAGGTAGATCAAAAGGCAATTGTTCTTGGCAAGAATCGGGTTGAGCTTCTGTCCAAGCGTAGTCAGGAGCTTTGCCTGAACAGCGGGCAGACTCTTACCTACCGAGTTCTCTTCTATGGACTTTGGCGTCATACCGGCAATTGAATCAATGATCACCAAGCGTACTTCGCCACTCTCGATCATCTCAATCATGAGATCAGCTCCGGTCTCCAGGAAGTCCGGCTGAGCGAAGACACAAGTCTCTTCATCGTCAGGATCAAATCCTAAAGTCCTGGAATACGAAGGATCCATTGCGTACTCATAATCGAAGTAGGCAATCTTATCGGTGGGGCTGATCCCTCGCTCAGGATCTCCCCCCTCCTTGATAATCCGCTGAAGCTCAGCGGCAGTGTGTAGGGCAACTGTAGTCTTCCCACAGCTAGGGGGACCATAGAGCTCAACGGAACGCCCAAGCGGCAATCCCCACACGCCAGTAGCGGCATCGAGGGCAATCACATTGGAAGGAATGACCTGAACATCCTCGGCAATGGAGCTCATAGCTCCTGCCTTGATGTCGTATTTCTTCTGGGCTCCTGCTAGAACTTGAGCCAAACTAGGCTTTTTTGTTGTAGCCATCTCTTACTCCTTAAAGGTTCACCGGCTGAACGCCCTGCAAGCGGGGGAAGTCTCCTGCTTCTACGCCCCGTCTTACCCACTCAGCTATCAAGAACGCATCGTTATAGTCAGTAGAGGCCTTCTTTAGCTGACCTCGGATTTTAGCCCTCTCCTTCGCGTGCTCCTTGCCCAGAGGGGGTACATCGTCAGCATACTCCCCAAGTAGGTCAGGAGCAACAAAGCCTAGGGAGACCGCCGCCTCGGTGGCTCCAGGGGCTTTCCCTTTCCAAACTCCTTCAAAGCCGCGTTGCCACGAAGCGGGAGCGATAAAAAAGGCCCGGTCAAGGACCTTCGCCAGTCTTAGGTGGGAAATCATCATCCCTTGAGCCCTAAGTGGGGCCTTAATCTGAGCTTGTCGGGATAGGCCATAAGGAAGATCCTCAATGGCAATAACAGAAGGGTTGTGAACCGCACAGAAAGCCGCTGTTACTTGGGCAAACTGGTCAGAATCTATTCCCCACGAATCAAACTGATAAACGGCCTGGCCGCTAGCATCAACAGCAACTGCCGCCGAAAATCTAGCGGCCAGGTCGATTCCGAGAATCATGAATTAACTGAAGAGATCATCAAAGCTAGTCGTCTCTCCGGAAGAATCCTTCTTTGTCTCAGACTCCTCGGCCACAGCTGGTGCCTCATCGTCTCCCATGAGACCCGAGATTCCCTCATCTAGGGAGGCTGAGTCACTGCTGTCTACATCCTGCGAGCCGTTGACAGCGTCCCAAGCCTCGGTGACCTTCTTGAGATCATCAACAATCCAGTTCTCTTCCTTACGGGAACCACACGCGAGAGCCAAGTCAGGAATCTGATTGTTCTCATAGGTTTCCTTGGTCAGAGCCTTGGTTTCGTTATCCTTAGCAAAAGCGGCGTCCGGAGACATCCCGAACTCATAGTTCTGGAACGTTCCGTTGGTGCAGGTGATGGTGAGATCGTGAGCCTTGAACCCACCGTTGTCTGCCCACTCCTTCTTCAGGTCAGTGAGCTTGTTGAAGACCCTGTCAGTGAAAGCCCACACGACAAGCTCAATGGAGAAAGGGGAAGCAATCTCAAATGAACCAGGCTTCGTCTTGTAGCGAATGACGTGCATGGCATATCGCCGCATTGGCGGCTTCACTCGATCAGAGTGCTCCATGGCGTAAGCGCATACCCTACAGTTTTCTGCATCGATTCCTGTGTCAGCGAGCTTGACAGGATCCCCGGAGCAAAGAGGGGATGAGATGAAGCTACGGGCGTAGTCTTCAACCTTCTCCTTTGTGCGTGGGTTCTCCACCATGTGAGTCTCGGGTTGACCATTGACAATCTTAGGAGCATCAATAGTGTGTCGGTACTCCATCTGTGGGGACTCGACAACGGCCAGACGGGCCTTCTCATCCTTGGCGAGCTTCAAACGCTCAAAATCGTAACTGACCTTTTCTACCTTGTTCGCTTCATCAAATTCTACTCTTGGCATAGTTGCGCTCTCTTATTCTCTCAGTGCTTGATTTTTTGTATAGTGTCGGCGTAGCTTGGCTACCCCTCTATTCTAGCATACCCAGGGCTATCTTTCCAATCCGGACTCAAATTGTAGGGCGTGGAGTGAGGCGCGCAGGTCCTTGCGAATAGCGTCCAACTGCCAGTGGACTTGCGTGATCACGTCATAGGCTTCCTCAGTCACAGACACGAGACGCCTTGCCTGGTGGGCATCTCTCCGCTCATTGAGAGAGTCTGTAGAAGCCTCCGCGTGGCGCTCTTTGCCCGAAGAAAATAAGTCGGGGTGCCGACGCGCCGCTCGAATGAGGGCCGCTTCATCATAAGCAATCTCTGATGCAAACGCGGCCTCGTCGCGGGCTCGTCTGGCACGGGCCCGGGCCTGAGTTGCCTTAGCCAGAAACTCTTCTACTCGATCCGAGCGACTGCGCACCCGGCGAAGTGTGGTCATGACTCCGGATATTCCTGAAGAGGGGTCAGGCTCTCGTAGCTTCCCCTCGGGATCCCCGGCTTCCCCGTGCCTAAGCTCTAGGCACTCCTGGGCCCAGTCAATGACTTTTGACTCAAGCTCCGTAAACGGGAGATCATAGGCGGAAAGACTCACAGCTCCATCCCCTCAAACAGGTCTTCAGTGGAGCCTGAAGGGAACGAAAGAGAGGCTCCTCCCAGGATGAGATTGATCTTCCCCTGATCCTGAGGAGAGATCTCATACCGCTCGTCAAAGGTCACGGGCCCTTCTGGGGTGACCACCGTAAGCTCGGTCTGTCCGGGACGTTCAGACAGGAACCCCTTGAATTTGTCCCATGCACTCCTGAGAGGCATGTCCGGCATAGTGACAACGGCCTTATCTGGGGCTTCAACGTCTTCAGTGGCTTCCTCTACTGTCTCTTCCTGAGGCTTCGGCTGAAAATTCCTACCTTGCGGATACTTGCTCAGGTAGTAATCCCGATCAAGATACGTCTCACCGTAGTACTCTCGGTTCCAGAAATAATAAGGGTTCAGGACATCGTGAAGGTCACTCCCTGACCATTCAAACTTTTCCCCGTCTGGGAGGGTAGTTCCGATCTCATATCGAGAAATGACACCATCCTCCAGGGAGATCTCTGCGAGAGTCCCCCACTGATACCCTTCGTGCCAATCTGCCGTAATTTCCGGCATTCCGGGGAGAGGGAAACTCACAGCGGGCCCCACAACGTCGATGACTTCCTGGGTAGTGACAGAGTCATGGACATAGAACTCTAAGGCGTCATGGAAAGTTACGATCATGCGGACCTTATCTTCTAGCCCAGCGTCCCGGATGGCCTTATGGACGCGCACCATGCCAATTTTCAAATAGTCACCGGCTCCACCTTGGATGGGAGCGTTACCGCAGAAGCGCTCACCCTTAGCTACCACCCAGGATCGGTTGTCCAGGAACTCCCAGACCTTAATCCGGCGTCCAAAGAAGTTCTCGATGTAGCCGTTTTCATGACCTAGTCTGATTTGCTCGTCCATCCAGCCCCGGATCCCAGGGAAAGCCTCAAAGTACTGCTTCAACTTCTCCTGAGCCTCATCCTTTGTACTTCCAATGAGGTTGGCGAGCCCATCGGAACCACTTCCATAGACCACTGCGAAGTTAATGGTCTTACCCAACTGACGCTCTTTGGGTCCGACCTCCTCTAGGGGGAGCCCAAGCATTTTGGAGGCCGTAGCCTTGTGAATGTCTTCTCCCTCCTCAAAGGCGCGAATCATCACACTCTCCTGGGCCACCCCGGCGAGGACTCTCAGCTCAACTTGGGAAAAGTCGAACCCGACAATTCGATACTCTGGAGGAGAAATAAGCAGGTCTCGAAAGTTTAAGTCGAATACCTTACCCGAGTTCAGTTCATAGTGATAGGGCTTAGGCCATTGCTGGTAGCTCACCCCGTCAACAGAGAAACGTCCGGTGACAGTTCCAGTCTGCTTATGGTTGGGATAAGCTCTCCCATCTCCAGCGTAGTTGAGCTGTTCCTCATATTTCTTCAAGTAACTTCCAAGAAGTTTGTTTACCTCTCGGTAGCGGAGGATCTTCTGAACAATGACATCTTCCTTAGCAATGGCCCGAAGGGCTGGCTCAGATGTACTGGGCTTCCCGGTCTTTTCGCTACGCTCTGTCACAGTCAATCCCAAGCGGTTGAACAGAATTTCTGAAAGTTGAGGGACTGATGCAAGGTTGATATTGACTAGCTCCCCAAGCCTGTCTGAAAGCTCTTGCTGAATCTCTTCGTTCATGAGAGTCTTCAACTCTTCGACTTCACGGGCTTTCGAGGATATAGCGCCCCAGTTGAGTAGAATCCCCTCCTTTTCCATCTCAGCCACGACCCGGAGAAGAGCGATTTCTGCTCGATAGACCGTGTTATAAACGGGCATTGCCTTCAGCATGGGGTGGTGCTTACGGTGGAGAGCCAAACACCAGAGAGCGTCCTCACAGGCATATGTGACGACTTTCAGGTCGAGAGGAAGAATGTTGAATCTCTTCTGAGAGGTCTTGATCTTCTTAGAAGCAACAAGCTCCTCAAAAAGCTCGTCAAAAGTGATCATCTGGTGGTTGAAGATGTGCTTGGTTAGCCCTTTCAAGTTCTGCCCTACTCGAATTGGGTCGTAGACTGCCACAAGGAAGGACTCGATCATAGAATCCGAGAAGATAGGGAAGAACCCTTTTGAGGCGATGACATCTTCCCCGACTTCGGGGTCATTTGAAAGGGTCTCTCGGAACCATCGGCCCAAAGCATTGAGCTCGTACATGGCATTGTGCGCAACCCCAAGTCCAGAATTTAACAGCCTCCACAGAGCTTTGGCTGTCCTCACGGGGTCATCGACATTGTCCCCCGCATCGTGAGCCACCGGAACATAGCGTGCCCATTCAACGGAGTTGGTAAAAGAGAACCCGGCAAGGAGCCAGTTGGGGTGGTAAGGCTTCAAAGCCACGTCTTTTTCTGGGGGGTCCCCAAAATACCCCGCCTCTACGTCAAACCCGAACGGCTTTTTTGCCTCAAGGATTCTTTCTACGAACTCTTCGAACTCTGCCGCGCTTCGGAGAGCTCCATAGTTGAAATCTGTCATCGACCGATCCTGTTCCCCTGGGAAGATAATTTGTCCTTTCCGGACTGAGACCCTGTCTTAATTGCCGAAGCGCACAAGAATAGAATAATCGACACCGGAAATCCTAAAATCAATAGCGAAAGAACAATCTGACTGATGATTGTCCAAAAGAGTGGCCATTCCATAATTACTCCTTACCAGAAAGTGATGACACTTTCCAGGATTGCTGTTTTTTCTCCTCGCTGGAGAGCCTCATCAGCCTCTGCCAGCGAGCGTCTGATCGAAGCTCGCCTCTTAGGTCCATAGTGGCGGGCCACCGGAAGGAGGTCCGGAACAAGGAATCTCCGACTCCCCGCCGCCTTAGATATTTCCGCCGTAGGCTTGTGAGCTACCAGCATATCATGGACCAGACCGGCCAACTCCAAGTTAGCATCAAGAGAGCCTATTACCGCACTGTAGTCGCCGGGATCCAGGACCTCAAGAGCCAAGAGGGCAGTCTTCCGATCCAGCGCCAGGAGTGCGTTGGTGAGAGAGTCCCGGGGGTGCTCGCGTAACAGTTCGTTCACCATGGTCATTGTGGGCTCCTGAGGGAACAAAGCCAGCTTGTGACAAAGATCCCTAGTGAGGCGGAGATCCCCATTGGCTCGACTCAAAAGGTGGGCCGCCACCCCGGATCGCATTTGCTTCTTTCCTTGAACCCAAGAAACGGCATACTTAGCGGTGGCTTGGGTGAAGGGCTTGCATTCAATCACATAACCCTTACCAGAGAATGCCTTGACGTGAGACGCCCTTTCCTTTCCATCCTCTCCCTTCGGCAGGGAAGAGTCTGAAGAGACAAAGATCACATAAGTGTTAGGGAGGAGTCGTCTCTTCTTGACAAGGTCAGTAATCCGTGACGTGTCTTTCAAGGATTGGGCCTCACGCACAACAACGAGTCTAGGGCTTGCGCTGATTGGATACTGAAGGATGTTGGACCAAATCTCATCCTCTGACATCTCTTCGGCGTTCAAAGGAACGTAATCCCAGGGGTCAGGGTCTAAAGACTCTCGTATAGACCGCACTACCTCGTCCACTAGAACCAACTCTGAGCCACATACCCACGTGAGTTGGCGCACCTCTCCCTTAATGGAGAAACTCTTCCACCACTGACTGAAGGTTGCCATCAGTCCATGAACATAATGCAGGAGGAACAGGCAATACCCTGAATAGGAATCAAAGGGTTCTCCTTCAATCTCACATGAGACACTGTATCTTTCTTCCTGATCTTATGGCTCCGGTCTATAGTACAGGTGCTAGAAAATTTTGCTTCAAATCTAGGACCATTTCGTTCATAGTCTTCGTAGGTTCTCATATGTAATCTCTCCATACATCCATGATACTAGACCTCACCACTAAGCGGGGTCGAATCCCCGACCTAATGGCAATGAGGAGGCGGATCGCCAGCTTGCGGTCAGATAGTCCTGCTTCGGCTGGCTCGAACAGTCGCCATCTCCCTGTGATGAGCTCCTGGCACCAAATCTCCAGCAAGGAAGTATGGTCAGCAGTCCACGAGGGGGCTATCTTCTCCAAGATCGTAGCATCCCTCGCGTAGAAGGCGTGCAGGGCTCTTAGAACTTCAGACCTCTTCTCTGAAAGCTTAGAAGCCGTGAAGGCTCGAAAGATCTGCCCGCCAGAAGCTTTGGCCAAGCGGGACACATTTGCCGCATCAGAAAGAACCTCTCGAAGCACCTCTTCTACTTCCTCCTCCTGAAGGAAGGGAAAATGAAAGACCTTTGCTCTAGAGCTCAAGGTAGGAACAAGAGACTCAGAGGAAACCAAGATAAAGTGAACGTCTGGCGGGGTCTCTTCTAAAGTGAGGAGTAGGGCATCTTGAGTAATCCTCGAAGAGCCGTCCATCTGTAAGACGATCAGCTTCTTATCTCTAGAGGGGTGGGTCCGAGCAAATCCTACTACTCTCTGCACTGACTCAGCATCAAGATGTTCTACATGGAGGTAGTCAGAGCCCGAGACCCCGTAGAATCCTTTGAGGTGTTGAGCGACAGTAGTTTTTCCCACAGACTTCGGCCCCAAGAAAAGGGACACCCTAGGAAGGTCTACCTCAAGTTCAGAAACCACAACAGAATGACCAATAACCAAGGTTAACCTCCTCTCAGGGTTCTTGACATGGCGACCTTTGAGGCCCCTAACCATTTCTCACTGTCCTGCGCATTCTGGACCCTTGGAAGAAGCGATAAACAACGATTCAGCATTCCAGACACTTCAGGTTCAAATTGCTTTTGGTTCCAGTCATTATCCATCCTAGCACACGCAGTTTTGAGAGCTTCTGCTAGATAAGAAGTTGTCATCTCCTCGTCGTCATCAGAAGTGATGGAGTCCCAGACATCTTCGAAGTTCGGCTCAACATACCCTTTGTGTTCGAGAATCCACTCTACAGCCTCAGAGTCAGATAGGTCCTTAGACATCGAGATGAGCTTGACAGGGGTATAGTAGATGGAGCAAGCAAAACAATAGGCACTATTAGACTGTGGGTAGATCCTAAAAGAACGAGCGTCATTATGATAGATTCCAGTGAACGGGCAGGACATCTTAGGGGACCCGTATTCAAACTCCCCCACATAAATTCCAGAGGATAATGTGTAGGCCTCAAAGATAGACATAAGCTTATTGGCGATCTCTCTCTTTTCAGAGAACTTCATGTCAGCCATTGCCTACCTCTTTCTCTTGAAGAACCACCCATATGTGTAATGGAATACTTCTTCCGACTCACCCTTGGAGTACCCGGGAAGACGGGCAAAGTTAGATCCTCTACGCAGAGACCAAAGGAAGCCCCCTCGGTTGAGAACCTTGGCGTAGCGAAGGGCCCACATCAGCACCAACCAACGCCACTTTGAGATAGGACGATTGAGGTAAAGATGCCCATGCCCAGGGGTAGATGAAGGAAAGTATCTGTGAGGGAAGTCAAGATCGATGATTGGAAGGTGCTTCCCTCCGCGAGTCTTACTAGATACAAGATTAGCTCCATCAGCTATCCGGCTAACCTGCTCCCTATTCTCACTTTGCCTGTATCGGAAGAGAGAAGGGATGATGGGTTCGTCCTTAATACCCAAGTCTTTGGAAAACCAATAGGTTCGAGCGAGCTCACACCCGCAGTCACAATCACCTGGGTGATTCCTATTCTTCAGACAAAGGGGGCAAATCAAGCACCCCTCGTCATCTTCCTGTTCCCAGGCCTCAAAGGACTCGTGCTTCACTTTTTTAGACATCGAACTATCCTGTGAAATGGGTGACGAGAGTGACAATGTCTCACACAACAACTCCCAGCATCGTGAGACTAGCTATTACAGATATAACCCAGGCTGTAACGAACATCTTGTCGAAATTGTCATAGAACTTAGACATGTGATCTCCTTATCGGTGTCTGGCCACTCTACCACCAAGACCCCCAAGGGTCAAGCTAAAGTAGGCTCCCCAGACCGCCTTGGGAGGACCCCCCACCAAACGAGGTGGGGACGGAGTTCCTCCCCCGGAAACTGCTGGTGGCGTAATCTACCTCAACGATGATGCCGTTAGCTGTCTCCCCGTCTCGGTTCTTCAGCACCTGCATCGTCACTTCAGCGTGCCTATCAGTGTTGTCGGTAGGAGCCAACAAAGAAACGATCACGTCAGCTGAGTTGGTGGCCTCAGCAGTCTCAGAAAGACTCGCACTGGTGTACATTCCAATTTTCTCAGCGTTCTCCCGAGACAGCCGAGAGACCTGCCAGGGGGAGAGGAAAGGAACCCCGCGCCCATCATCAAACGTGGTAGATACCTGTTTGGCTTCCTTCATGATCGCCGCCAGCTCTTCCCGAGTCGTCGGACGCTTGCTATCCGAGCGGAGAAGGGCAAGGTAGTCCATAACCACAAAGTCAATGTGAAATTGACGCTGGACCCGGTAGAGGGTCTGCTCAATGGAAGCAATGGAGGATCCTCGGGGAACTTGAGCCACATACACCTTCCCGTACTCTGGGTTCGACCCAAACTCCCTGACCACCTCTGTGTACTTCTCCTCATGGGCTGGAGAGAGAGTTCCTGCCTTCAGGTCACGAGTGTTAAGACCCATCGGGAGGTCAAAAAGACTCATCTTCGAGTGGCGGGCGATAACCTTGCGGGCCACCTGAGGACGGAGAGTCTCAGTCGTCAGAAAAACGACGTTCTTCTTCTGCTCAATGGCCGCACTCCAAGCCGCCTGCACCGCAAGGCTCGTTTTTCCATCACTGGAGTACCCCGCTAGAAGAATCAGCTCTCCATTCTGCATCCCGCCCACCTTGGCGTCTAGCTCGGGGATCCCGAACCTGATTCCCTCGGAGCGTCCCTCCTTCAAGGAACGTTTGCGCTCTGCATACTCATCGAGCAATGCGTCTGTCTCAGTTCTGATGTCCCCCTCAGGGGCAGACTGAAGCTTCAGCTCCTTATCGATTTGAGACAGAGAAGACAACAGAAAATCGCGGGCATCTTCAGCCCCTCGGAGAGTATCACCGTTAGAAAGAGTCTTGCCTTGACGGAGGATCCCCATTGCCTCCGTCAGACTGTTACCAGTAGCCCGGTGAGCCGCGAGTTCACGGAGTTGCTCTGTGGACCAAATGAACTCGGCATCGGAGACCGAGCGAGACTCAAGGGTCTGATAGGTCTCTAAGAAGAGAGCCCTCTTAGCGGGGTCCCCCTTCCCCGAGACCTGATCGTCCAGATAGTGGAGAGGAATGACCTGCGCGGTGCTGTGATAGTACCTCTCCAAAACGAGGAACAGGGTCCGGTGAGTTTGATCAACAAAGTGCTCACCTGATAGGCGAGTGAGAGCCTTCTCCAGAAGATCTTGACGTCCAGGGATGATGGCTGAGAGAACAATCTCTGCGTGCTCGACAGGGTCAGCCATAGCTATTCTCCCGAGACTTCAGACAGCATGGCTTGGTGCAAGGCTTCCACGGCCAGGGCATGGGAAGAGCGCACGGACTCCAACGAGGAGTCAAGCAGGCTGGCAATAGCAGAGAGGTCAATTTCCGCATAGTAGCGAAGGGCCACAATCAATCTTTGCTCATGAGGAAGAGATTCCCATGCCTCAGTCATAGTCTTAGAGATCAACTTAACCAACGAAGAAGATTCCAGGTCATTCTGGTCCTCGACCTGGAACCCTAAGTCCCCTCCTGAGTTCTCGTCTGAATTAGGAATATGGTTGTCAAAAGAAACCGGGGAACTCTCCACACGAGAAATGATAGACTTAACTTTCTCTAGAGGAAGATCCAGCTTCGAAGAAATAGTCTCTAAAGGCACGCCCGACTCGTATCCAAGTTCCTGAATCTCTTTATAGACCTTGCGCTGTCTTCTAGGGACATGGTCTTGAGACCTTTGCCAGTCCAGGATTGACCCTAGAATCCTTCTCCTGGCGTAGGAAGAGAACGCCACCCCGCTGTCAATAGACTCCTGGGATCTATCAAAGGCCATGGGGTCGTAGTTACGGGCGGCAATAGTCAGCCCATGGTAGGCGGCAGAGAGGACTTCGTCTAGTTCCACTCCAGCTGTCATTCGCCTCCACGAAGTGTGGGCAAGATGACGGGCTAGGTCGATGTTATCTTCGACAAGTTTTCTCTGCGTGTCATTCAAGGGTGGGTTCATGTCAATCTCCACTAATGAGATGTAGAAGGTCAAGGGGGCTGAGAGCCTTGAATAGCTCAGAGTTCTCATCCCAAACGTGAGAAGAGAGGGCGGCTTCTCTCTCAATCATTGCCATATATCTCTGTTCTTGGGTATCTGCCGCCAAAAGGTTGTGAACGAAAACGTGCTGATAAGCGGAGCCGTCTCTTCTGATTCTACCAGCCAACTGCTCCATCCTCGCGGGGTTGAGAATCATATCCACATTGATGAGGTGGCGAGCTACCTGAAGGTTAAGTGACTGCTCGATAGCCCGAGTTCCAATGAGTACACGGCACTTGGGATCCTGCCAAAAACGCTCTTGAGACTCTGCCCGCTTGGACTTGTTGGCCTCCTCACCCCACACGGTCACAAACCCGATACCCTCTGTGCGAAGGCGGTCTTGCAAGGCCCGAACGGTGTTCTTCAGGTTAGCAAAGATGACCACCTTCTCTTCTCCGAGATCGCCGTCTTCCCCGATCTTCTCCATGATCCAGTCCAACTTCACCGAGGTTCCAGGGGCGTCGAACTCAGGCCCGTCCAGAGCCGCGAGACCTGCACAAATCGCGGCTCCATAATGAATCTTGGACAAGGCGTTGACGTGCTTCTCAATCTCCTCTCCTCCCTCCTTCAAGAGGCGAACAACTTCTCGTCTGAGATCGTCATAGCGCTTCTGCTGAGAGGGGTAGAGCTTGAGGAAGATGTCATCAGAGTTGATAGTGGGTAGGGTGATGTCATCCAGGTCAGCCGCCGTCCGGCGAAGGACCAGAGGAGCCATACGCCTTTTCAGGTCATTGAGGTTTCGATAACCTACGATCTTTCTCTTGGTCTCTTGGCGATGGTCCTTGACGTTGTACTCAGTGACAAGCTCGCTTCGGACGTAGCGGCTCATGAACTGATCTAATGATCCAAAGATCATTTCACCACCCACACCATCAAGAATGTTGTAGATCTCAGGGAGGCGCTTTTGAAGAGGAGTACCAGAGACAATGACATATCTATCTGCTTTTCTACCTAAAGAATCTAAGCAAATGGAAGTGTCTGTGGTGTCATTTCGTAGGGGGTCGATGTCGTCTGTTACCAAGGCGGCTAGAGGGAATCTAGATAAGGCATCCTGGTCATTTCTAATCATCTCGGGGCCGATAAGAAGAACATCCCAACTCTGAACATACAGATTAGAACGCTGAGTTTTTGTTCCTGTCGCCACCACCACATTGAGATTAGGCATCATTCTGAGAAGCTCGGTGTACCACTGCATTAATGCCGGGGACCGAGGCACAATGATGACTCTTCCCTTTTGGGGTAGTTCCCCTGTTTCCAAGAGGAGGGCGATGAGACCACCAACTGTAGTGGTCTTCCCCGCACCCATTGTGTCCGCGAGAAGGGCCCTCTTCTTGAGGTATAACCAGGCCACTCCCACTCGCTGATGCTTGCGAAATCTGAGTCCACACTTGCGACACCCAGGTTTGGGTCGAGTGATGATCAGATGATGGCGCTCCTGCTGAGAATCTGGGTCCCAATAGGGCTCTTCCCAGCCATTTCTGTGTTGGCGGCAGAGCTCGTAGTTCCACGCCTTTAGCTCGGGAAGATTGAAGTCATCCATCTCATGGATCTTCCAAGCGAGCTCTTCACGGTGGCGGTCTGTCAGCCCCCGGACGTCAAATTTAGGCACTTACCCTCCAAGTCTTGAAGGGCCTAGTCTACCTCATTCTCGGGCTCTCGCCTAACTCGCAGAGCCCCCGCCTGCTGAGCAATCTTTTCCGCATACCCGGGGTCGGCCAGAAAAGATGCTTTCGCTTTTTCAAGGAATTCCGAGAGACCCTTCTCCAGATCTAATCCACTCATGCTAGAAGTATATCACGAGAGAAACGACTAATTTAGGGTTTTTTACCTTTTAGGTGTGGGAGAGTTCTGAATAGAGACAAGGGTAAAGAATAGATTCCAGATGGAGTAGCTGACAGCTCCATAAGTAACTAGTCTGAGGTAATCATACCCAGAGATGTCTCCGCCTGTAAACAGGGACACTGTGCTGACCAGGAGCATTGCCACTACAGAAGTAAGAAAAAGCATTAGAGATCTACCTACCCGGTTACTGTCCCAAGGGGATCTCTTGAAATAGAACCCCACAAAAAGGGCCGCTCCCAGTAATGCTGAAAGAGCGGCCCCTCTGGTGAGGATTTCCACCCAAGTCATACTAAGTCCTCCTTATTGAAGAATTGATCATCTTGGCAAAGTTATTCTGGAGCTTGAGCTCAGCTAGGTCCTTTGTCAGAGAGGAGACCTCGCCAGCCTTACTCCTAGTGTGAAGGGCTGAAGTAGCTGAAGACAGAGAGGCCTTTTTAGCCTCTTCGCGGCTTTCTTCGGTAGAGAGACCACTGGAGGAGGGGTGAGTCGGTAAAGCTCTGTTGAAAAAGCTCTTAAACATCTGGACCCCCCGTATGTGGGCCTTGGGTAGCTTGAGCTCTAAGGGCCTCAAGGACAGATTTTGTGGTTCGTCCACCATCAATGAGTTCTCCGTTCTGGCGAGACAACTCCGTGCACTCCTCTGACTTAGAGTAGTACGCGGCTTTCCAGTCATCTCTTTCCTGAGCGGTTAACTCGATCTGAGTGTCTTTATCTCGAATTCTGTCTTTGGCAAGGTTTCCCGGTACGAGCCAACCTCGGAAGATACTGAGCACTACAAAACCGATCAGTGCCCCGAAGGAAACCTGGTCTGCGGGAATTGAGGCCGTAAATGTGTCCCATCCCTGCATATCCTTGTCTCCTAAAGGTCGGTAAAAATGTGACCCATACAGACACTAGGACAAATCAGAAGTGTCTTTTTCGGGAGTCTCTTCTTGGTTACTATCGGCCTGATCAGAAGAAGGGAAGCAAGAGCAACACCTTAGAAATTCATCTCCAGATCGGGTTAAACCAACTTCCCCGCAGGCCCCATGAAGCAACTGACCTAACTCGTTCGGGATATAGGCAGTAGAGAGTTTTCTATTGAGAAGAGAGAGGGCAATCTGCTGTTCTCCAATAATTGCCTTAGCTGTTTCTAAATTTATGTCCAGATTCATCTTGTTTTCTCCTTAATCGATTGATCTGTCTAAAAACTAGTACAGGGATAGTTAAAGGGGCCAGGAGCAAGGAAACAAAGGAGAGCAGACCCAAGCCCGCAATCGAGGCCAGGAGATCTCTACTTTGTCCCGTCCTAGACTCGGCTTCTCGTTGCTTCTCCCATAACCCCTGCTGTCCTCGTTTTACCAAGCTGGCTCCCAGGTTAGCCCACAAAGCCCATTGGTAGAGCTCCCACAAAAGTACGGGCCTGTGGTCACTTCGAACTCTTACTGAGCCCCAGGGGGTTGATACTACCATGCCAACGGCCACAAGGAGAAGACCCACCCACCAAAAGCTTGGGAAGAGAATGACCCCAAGAAGGACCGAGGTCCTCAAACTCAAGTCGAAGAGGGTACTAAAAAGACGCCGCCAGTAACGCTTGGTCAGTGAGAAAGGCTGGGCGAGCACCTCATTGAGAGAGCCCGTGTTCCATTTTCGGCGCTGGGCCCACCACCCTTTCCAAGAGGTCATAGGATCCGTAACTGCTCCCGTGTGGCGAGAGACCAAGCAAGAAGCGTCCCCAAACTCAGCCCTCAGCTGATAGGTGAGCCTTTGATCTTCTACCAGAGAGCCACTGTCAAAAAAGTAACTGCCCTCTGTCATGTCCACAATAGAAGCCTGGCCTGTAATTATGTCAGACCGATAGCTATTTCTTTTATGGTCCAAAATTTGGTTTTGTAGTTCTAGCCTCTGGAATCCAACAAGAAGACTGTCAGAACTCAGAATCGAGACTTGAGCCATCACTGCTTTGACTCCTGAAGCAGAGATCTCCGACTGTAGAAACCGAACCTGACTAAGATCTATGACGGTATCAGCATCGCAAAATAGAATGTAAAAGCCAGAAGGACTGGAGAGAGAGAGGAGAGTTAAAGCTTTGTTCAGGGCTCCGGACTTTCCTTCGGAATTATCCTCCAGGAAAATAACAGAGACTTCATCATACTTCCAAGAATTGACATGGCTAAAACATCTGTCTGCAACAACAATAATTTTCTCAAACTTTGCCTCAGAGAAAAGTAAAGCTCTTACTGCCCAATTAGAAAGCTCACAATCATTGTGACAGGGTATAACAGCGTATAAAGGGTAATTTTTCATAAGATTTCCTACAAAGCTGTGGTAGCCAAAGTTCCGGCATTATCTACAGTGATAACAAAGGATGAGCCGTCAGGAGAATGAAGAATGATGCCTGTAGACTCGTCTCCCACTGGAGAAACATCAGGGATGGTATGGGGAGACCTTTTGATCTCGACCCTTCGACCTACTAAGACTCCCCACTCGTCCTCGGCCAGGGGGCTGGCAGGGAGCTCGTCCACAGGATCCCATCCGTCCGGAAGATAGTCTTGGGCCGGGTAGACGTCGGAGCCAATCACCCAAGACCTTTCTCCTGTGATCCCCACACCATTCCCTAGAACGTGAGACTTAATCCCGGAAAGATCTAAGGCCGTTCCGATCCCAATGGTCTGGTACTTATTGAGAGCAATAGCTGTTCCCAACCCAACAGCATTTCCCCCGTTGGCTGAGCTAGCCTGCGCTGAAGAATAGTCAGAGAACTCTGAAGTTCCTTCAATGAGTACGCTGAACCCCAGAGCCACAGACTGAGGGGCCCCAGTGACGTCAGAATTAGTTCCTATAGCAACAACCCCATGAGCATTTGATATATTGTTGTCTAGTCCAATAGCAAGAGAGTTACCGGAGTCAGTAGAGTTCGCCACTCCAATCAGAAAACTTTGACTGCTCTCTCTCCAGTCATCTTCCTGCGTGGTTAAGGTATTTCCCGTACCAAACATAAGAACATCTCTAGGTATAGCGCTGTCAGTTAGAGTAATCTCATTAGAAGTTCCAATTTGGGTAAGGTCAGAAGGCCCGACACCACTAGAACTATCAAACTGATTGTTCGTGCCTAGCTGTAAGATATTTTTCGCAACTCCTAGCACAGAGTTGGCCATTCCTATACTAAAGACACCATCGCTCGCGTCTGAGTCATCGAGAGCATCGTAACGGTGTCCTACTCCAATCAGAATGGCTTGATTAACCGATCTAAGAGCTTTTAGATCTGATCCGATAGCAACAATATTTGCACGACTCCCCGGAGTAGCGGTGGGACGTCCTTTAGAGTCGAAGGACTGTAGATTCTCTACTCCCAACCCAATAGTGTTTCCTAAGGCCACCACCCCTTCGTTGCACATCGCCTCAACTACAAGGCCCATCGCTATGGACCCATAGGAGCTCATGCGGACTCCTGACCCAATCATGGTTGAGTTGGTAGACATTCCTCCCGTATCCGGATCTGTCACTGTCGCCACGTCTAGGCCAAACATAACCATAGGATCGTTACCCGAAAACCAAGGGGGAGGGTTATCTGCTAAAGGATAGGCGTTCCCCCAGTGGGAGAAGAGTCTAGTCCATCCGGATAATGTTGGCCACCAAGGCATTCCATTACGGTCAATGAGAAAGTCGTTCTCTCCTACTCGACCTACATTAACGGAGTGATAGATCTGACCTCCACCGACCGCACTCTGAGAGGTACTTAGGCGCTCAGCGGGGGCCTGGCGGTCCACAGGACGAGCGGATCTAAGCCGCCCTCCCAGGGTCCCGTCGAAAGTAGATTGCTGGGCCCGGATTAACCTGTTTCCTGTGGGCTGTTGGGGTCTTCTAGCTGTCATGATAAACCTTCTCCTGAGGCCTCAACCTCACACCGAATGTCATATTCACTCTTCTCTTCAATGCCTATTGCTGTAATTCTAGCATCGAATACATTGCCTTGTTCATCATGACCGACAACAATATCCCCTAGGTCGAAATCGACATAAGGGAGGCGTCCGGGAACAATCCTGAATGTAGTGGAAACTGTCTTTGTCCTTCGAGAGAGCTCTTCAAGCTCGGCTCCAATTGCGTGAGCAATCCTATCAGCGTTCATCCCCCCCAGAGAGGCTCCTCCCTCAGACAGTCCGATCTCATCCCCGTTGGGGGTAGAAAAGTTTCTCCACCCAAGTTCCGTGTCGATCAAAAGAGAGTTGTAGAGGTCAGTACTGCGCCCGATCTTATACTTGAGAGTGCTGTTCCCAACATCTAGAAGGTGGAACCTATCTTCTCTGGCTACCCCAATACCTCGATAAGATCCGAGCTGGTTGTAGGCCCTCAAGACAAGGTCGGGGCCCATCCTAATGTCAATCCCGCCCTCTACAAGCTCCTGGGCGACCTCATACACACTGGAGGCGATGCGGAAGGACCGCTCCACGACCTCTTCGTGTCCTGTCGGCCAGGACTCTCCTTCAGAGTCAAAGCCGAAAGCGAACCCCAACTCGGTAGAGGCTAAAGAGCGCACTCCCCGACTCTTCGCCTCAGAGAAAACCTTGGCCAGAATCTGATGAGGGTACCAACCGGGACGCTTGGTGCTCAAGGCCTCCCCCGCGCTCCAGACACGCTTAGTGCTGGTGGAGGGCACCGAGGCCGTTGAGCTTGTGGTCTTATACTTTCCGGGGATAACTAGGATCTGTCCGGGGAAGATCCACCACCCAGGGCCATTATTAGGGAGACCACTCCGAGCCGCCCGATCATCAATCTTTTTCTTGTTGGCTTTATAGATCTTCCGCCAAGGGACCCCGTATTTACGACCAATAGCACTTAGAGTGTCCCCACTTCGTACCTTGTACTTAACCGAGACCTTCTTTTCGGTTGTGACTGTCTTCGTTCCTGTAGTGACTTCGTCCCTGTAAGGAACGTTAGCGTCTCCCTTGTAGTAGGCATACCAAGAGGAGTCGGTATGCGTTACAACACCAACAGGCTTATTCAAGATCTTCTTCATAACAGTGCAAAGGAACCACCCATAGTTATCTCCCGGGGTGGGGCTTTGAAAGTTGGTTGTCTCTGCGGCGAGAAGATGAGTACCCTCAGAAATCACCCCATCCCAAGAAGAAGTGATTTCGGTGGCGTCGCCGTTGAACCCAGCCGTGATAATTTCCGCTCCATCTAGCCAGACACGCATTCGGTTGTCCGCCGCCGCCTGAACGAACACGCTCATCCGCTCAGTGGCATAGAACTCATTCCTCCAATAAACAGCGCCTGGGTTCGAAGGCCGTGTTGGTTTTGAAGGCCACACCAAATAAGCTGTGGGGTCGGGCCAATCTGGAGGGCTATTCTCTCCTGTCCCTCCTTTGGCGTCTTGCTTCCTTATTGCCTCAAAATCTCGGGTCCAGTCATCTTCGTCATACCAACTGGCTTGACGATCAGAGGTGACCAGCATTCGCTCATATCGAATGGAGGTGGAGTCATTCTCCGACCCAGTCCACTCTCGTGAATAGGAGGCCGTAGTGTCAGAATTGCCTGAGAAAAAGGAAAGAGCAGACTCAGTTCTACTGACAATTGGAGAACTTAAGGAAACAACATTACCATCAGCGTGCTCATCTGAAGAGAGCTGAATGACCAGGCGAGCAGACGAACTCCCTTCGGGAGCTAAAGCTCCCTCTAAACTCAGATTAGAAGAGGATTCGGCTTCTGTAACCGACCAATCCCCGTACACAGACCCACCCGAATCAAACTCCAAGCCTACCCGAGCTGACCCACCTAGCAGGGTAGAGTAGAGAAGACCCGCCGAAAGAACCTCCCCCGGGTTCACAGAAATGTCATCCGAGGAAGCCTCTCGACATTCAACTTCGGTAGATCCGGAAGAGCTATATGTGAACTCCATAGATTCATAGTAGCTCCCCACCGAAGCGGGCCCCAGAGACTTTGTCACCACGGAAGAGCCTTGAATAATTTCCCAGTCAGTGAGTTGCGTAATCAAAGGAGAAGTTAATTCATTGACCTCTTCGATCCAGCCCACAGTACTAGTAAGTTCAACCGAGTCATGCTTCGACATGTAGCCAAAGTAACGTTCTCTAGATTCTCGTGTAGGATCCCCAGAAATTGGGTACTCAGGGCGAAGAATTCCCTCTGATAGAACGGAAAGGATTCCGGGCCCACTCAACTCGGACTTATCGTCCTCTGTCTCTCTTTCACTGATGAGGGTAGTGCTTCCGTTCTTAACCCTCCAAGCAAACCTGTCTTCCCCAAGAAAACGGGCCTTGATGATATTGTCATCAGCAATGATCTTAGGGTTAGCCTGAACAGCGGGGTCAGTGAGGTTAATTTCAAGGGTACCGGAACCCTTGCCATTCAACTCATCAGACCACTTAGCAACACTCCTCTTAGCAACAGAACCTAAGAAAGTAGATCCCGTTGGGTCATAGACCCGGAACTCAAGCCCATTGGTGTCCTCTGCACTGACAACATAAGCCGGAGCTGACTCAACCTCAGCAGAAACGCCAAAAGAGAGACCAAGAACTGAGGCCGACGCGGCTTTCAGGTTGGGCGGAGTTTCTGCCGTGGATAGGCCATAGTGAAGAGAGGACATTAGGAAACGATCACTTCATTACTAGGATCACTGGCCCCTACAATGTTCTCGGCGGTGACAAAGAAGGTCCCTACTTCATCTAGGGGGATCTCGTACGAGAGCTCAGAGGAGGAAAGCACCTCATAATTCTGAAGAAGACTATCCGAGTCGTAGTGCCATACGGTATATGAGTTGATCGGAGTGCCACCGTCGCCGGAAGATGCGGTCCAAGAAAGAACACCAGCGGTGTCTGTAAGGGAGGTGGGAGAAGTAGGAGGCCCAAAGGCGGTAGTTTCAGTCCATACCGTTGCTCCTGCATCGTCCACGGAGAGAATGAAACGAGTGTTGTCAGGGGATGTTTTGATCGTAGGCACAGGGGCTTCCTCTACATAGACGGAAAGGGGAGTTGTTTCCATAGCCACAATAAATGACTTTGGCTTTATTAAGAGCCGGTCGTTCTTGTTGACAATTCTAGGGGAAGAGAAAGGAGCGTACCCCATGTACTCATCGGAAGCATCAAACAAGGCGATCCCCAAAATGGGACCCCAGGATTCATCTGTAGCTGGCCCGAAAACCCACTGTTCAGAGTTAACCACTTCAGTTCCTTCTAGCGACAGCTCAAAGGTAGTGAGGTCGTTAGGGACAGTGACTCGACCGTAAGATGAAGCTAGAGGCTCTTCAAGACCAGAGCCGTCCTCCTCGTCAGGGGCGCTAGTGACAGCGGCAAGTTTCCACGAGGCAGTGGGAGTGTAGTCTTCCCCGCCAAACTGTTTAAGCATGATCTTTGATCTAGTAAGCTCATTCAATAAAGCCACTGTCGTTCTCCTTAGAAGTATGCAGGCCGGTAGCGGAGGGTGGCATCCCCACCAGTGACAACAAGGTCATTTTCTCCGGTATTGAGCTCGAACCAGCTGTCAGATCCGGAGTACTGGATGAGAGCGTTCGCTGACTGGCCAGAGACAGTTCTATTAAAAACATCAACAGAAGCCTCAACACTGCTTCTCAACGATAGGGTTGGTGAATAAGAAGAGTTCACAATCCTGACTCCGGCTCCTAGGTCCACTTCAATGTTCTGCGTTGGCACGTCCCCGGCCACATCTATCGTATCAGAGTCTGAGGAAAACTCCACGGTCTCCTCTGCTCCATAGAAGAACGGGTCTGGAAGTGTGAAGGTCACCGTAGTGCGGGCCAACCCCGGAGCTGACATTGAAGGCTCCAACCCCCTCACAAATTCGGCTTCTGCGGAGGCTGTCACGATCTGGTCCTCATACACCTCCGGGTCACCCGGGGCTGAAGTCAGCACCCTGCGCCAGAATCTCTTCGTGAGCGTAACGGTCTCATTCTCTCGCCACAGCAATCTCCTGAGGGTGTCAAAGTTGTCCTGCCATCTGGCCTCAAACGACCCTTCAGGCTTGCCATCCGCATCAACACCAGCTACCCACATAGCCAAGGTGATGTCGCGAGAGGTGGCGATCTTCGGAATGTAGACCTCACCTCGGCGATAAGGGACGAGAATATTCGAGCCTCTCGTCAGAGGAACATTCGTCCTTCCTCCACCTAGAGTTGAGATGTTGTGTGCGTAAGTGTTGAGGGAGACCCCGTTCACTTCCCAATAGGTCTGTGTAGTATTTACCATGAGTTACACCCATCCATTTACAAAGGCCAGTTCCTGTCCAGATTGAATAATGGACTCCTCGGAGGGCTCTCCTACTGGGTTGTTGATGTTGACATTCTCCATGGTGTAGTTGTTCACGATGGTTGTTCCCATGGAAGTAGGCTTGTAGGCCCGGGAAGATCCTACCATCTTTCCTACCTCTCCGCCATTCTGGAAGAAAGAGAGCTGAGATTCTGGGCGAGAAGAAGTAGAGCTGTTCATGGCCTCTGACAAAGACATGATGCCAGCGTTTACTCTGTTTAGGTTATCAGTTCCAATCTTCCTCACAATCGACTTCCTCAGGACGAATTCTCCGGGGGTAAGCATCGAAGGAACTGTATCGTTGGTTCCGTAGCCAGGAACTGAGCCACCAGTGCTGTTGTTTCTTACACTGCCTCTTCCCTCGCCCCGTTGAGTGGAGTCAAACCCTTCCTTGAAGTCGCCAAAGATCTCCTTTGCCCAACCGCTTAGACCATCCCAGGCTGAACTAGCCCAATCATTAATCCTTCTCGGAAGAGCTGTGAACCAGTTCTTTATCCTAACCAGCTGATCTCCCAGCCATCCCCCGATGCCCTTCATAGACTTCCAGATGTCTCCGGCTCGCGCCTTCACCATCCCAGGGAGTCTAGTGAGCCAGCCAGCAAACTCGACCCACCGCTGGGAGAGCCATCCCCCGATGCCCTGAATAAAGCGCCAAACGTTCCCAGCTGTTTTTGAAATATCACTGGGGAGGTTCGAAAGCCAAGAGGTGAACTTTTCCCATTGCTCCCCTAACCATGGGCCAATGCCCATCATACGGTTCCAGGCGTTACCGGCGTATTCTCCAATCTTGAAAGGAAGTTCCGAAAGCCAAGAGGTGAACTTTTCCCATTGCTCCCCTAACCATGAGCCAATGCCCTTCATACGGTTCCAGGCGTTACCGGCGTATTCTCCAATCTTGAAAGGAAGTTCCGAAAGCCAAGAGGTGAACTTTTCCCATTGCTCTGAAAGCCAAGACCCTATGGACTTGATACCGTTCCATAGATTTCCAACAAGCACACCGATACTACGAGGGAGATCCTTTACCCAATCAAGGAACTCTTCCCCTCCTTCGATAGCTTCATCCCAGATCTTTTGGAAGTCGATGTCGCTATTAGCAATAGAGAAAATCTGCCCCGGAATACCCAGGAGAGCGCCCCGAATTGCAGCCGCCGCTAGATCTCTCTTGGTACCCTCTCCGTCTTCAATTAACGTAGCAAGACCCTCAGTAGCAGCAGTCGCTATAAGGCCAACTAACCCAGCCTTACCGACAGGACTCTTGACTACTCGACCGAAGAAACCGCCAACGCCTCCGCCAGCAGGCTTTCCGGGCTTCAAACCCCCTCCGGGGGGAAGAATAGGAGGGGCTCCGGGGGGACGAACAGGAGGGGCTCCGGGGGGACGAACAGGAGTGGCCGCTCCTCCAAGCAAACCAAAAGCTCCTAGGAGCTTAGTGAGCGCTCCCATTGCCAGCTTCTTACCAAGGACAAGGCTAAGCAGACTCAGTATGCGGCCAAGACCAAGGAAGGTCATAGCTGAGAGAGCACCTAGGGTGACGGCTAGAGTCTTTAGAACAGGTTCTGGGGTTAGTGCAATGAGATCAGAGAAGAAATTGAAAATGCTGGAGAGGACAGAATAGAACTCCTCGAATCCCTCTAGGCCTCCCTTTTCTAGGAAGTCAATAATCAACTCGACAAGGTCTGTAAGGGCTCCAATCAGCTTCTCGCCTATTTCTGAGTCCGCGAGTAGATCCAGAAGCTCACCTAGAGCGGGGCCGAGATCAGTACGCAACAACTCAGAGAGATCCTTCATGTTCTGAATGTTGTCTTCGTCAGCGGAGACCCCAGCAAACCAGCCGAAGAAAGCTCCTGCCAGATCTGCCAGCTCACTGAGTAGAGGCTTGAGGTCCTCAAGATACTGCTTGAACCTGGAGTCTTCCTCCCGAGCTCTTTCAGAAGCCTCTAACCAGCGCTCTGTTTGTTCTTCAAAACTACCAGTGAGCCACTCACCAAATTCAGCGGAAGCCGCTCCATAATTGAAGAGGGTCTTCCCGATATTCTTGATGATTCTCCACCACATGCCAAGTCTATCGGCAACGGTCTCTAGCCACTCTGCTAGGGATCCATCGTCACGAGCAGTTGCCGTAATCTCACTGAGACTAGCCAATCCATCAGCAACGGTCTCACTCAATGCCACAGCGAAGGGGCCAGCCGCTACAGTGATATTCCTGAAGATGTCAAGAATACTTCCAAGCGCGTCCCCATAGTTTTCAATGAGGGCAACGTTCTGACCAGCAATAGACGCAATATCTTCGAGCCACTCGTCAGAGGTGATTTGCTGAAGAAGGTCAGAAGTGACTCTACCTGCGGCTCCAGCGGCAGAACTCAAGAGAATAGTCAGGCTAGGAAGAAGATCGAACAACAACTTAGCGTCGTCTACAATCTCCTTGAAGAACGACTCCTGAACAGTTCGCTGAACATCCTCCCACTCCTCCTTCAGAGCAATGAGGGTCTCAACCACTGAGCGGGCAGAAGGAGAAAGCTTGTCTAGTGCCTTCCGGAACGCGGCCTCAGCTGAGGCGGCGGCAGAGGCCGCTCCCGCAGTTCCATTCTGAGTGTTGGTGAGAGCTAACTGGGCATCGCGAACAGCCCAGGTAGCATCCTCAAGACGACGCTGAGCCTGAATCACCTGGCGATTATTGTCTACTCCGCCTCTCTCGGCTTCCTTGAGCTCCTTCTCAGTCTCAATGCGGATCTCGCGGGCCTCTTCCGCCTGCTCCTTGAGATAGTCAGCGTACTCTTGGGCGGCAACCTGATCAGCCTCGGAAACGTTCGGATCTCCGGCGATCTCGGTGGCGTACTCCTGAGAAAATCGGGCGTTGTCCCGAGCTATGCCCTCGGCCTTAGAAGCGTCGTTGACGGCCTTCTCTAAGTCCTTAAGAAGCTGAATGTAATCCTCGCGGGCTTTGTTGAGGTCCTCTTGAGCCCAGCGGACATTCTCAAGCGCTCGGGCATACCTAATGTTCGCCCGCTCCAGCTCCTCCGCCCGGGTTAGCTCAGCTTGGGCCGAGCCTCCTCCGCCGCCAGAGGCTTCCTTCATAGCGTTGTAGCGCTGGAAGACGGTTCCAATCCCACCGAATGCGGTCTTCAGAGAGGCCACCAAGGTAAGGATAGCCGTCAAGCCCGGAATCACCGAGAGGGCGGCTCCTGACAGGGATACCAAACTAGAGGCGAAGCCAAAGGTAGCAACACCCAAAGCTCCAATACCCGCAACCAAAGGATTAATAAGAGCCAGCAAACCTCCCACGATAGGAACTAGCGCAATGAAAGGAGGAATCAGCCGAGGACGCCAGTTACGAAGGGCGTTGAAGCCCTTGGCTAGTCCATCAAGCTGAGTCCTCAGCTTAGCGACAACAAGGCTTGTCCGGTCTGTTTCTCGCCGGTAGTTGCGGTGATGCTCAGTGGTCCGTTGGGTGGAGGAACCAACCCTATTCAGGGATGTGTTTGACTCATCCAAGCGGGACTTGAAGCCCTTGACAGACGTGGAGGTGTCACGAAGTTCTCTGTTGAGCTGACGAAGAGAATGAATCTGCTCTTGAATGAGCTTTCCTTCGTTCTTCCTCCTATTATCAGCGCCATTAGAGCCTCGGGCAGACTCTCGGTTGAGATCCCGCTCTTCCTTCTTGAGGTCCGCGATTTCCTTGCGGGCCTTTCGGGCGGCGTTGGAAAGAGCCGAGAAGTCAGCAAGGGCTTTGTAGAGTACCCTCGTCTCGTTTCTCTCCATGCTCTCCCCTTACTACTGAATCGCCCTCTTAGGGCCTCCGGCTAAGAGCATGTGTAGGCGCTCATAGGAACCCGGCTTGTTCTCTGCCTCTTTCTCAGGTAGGTCTCCAAGCAGTGCGGCTTCAATGTCGTCATAGGCAATCGTCCCAGCCTTCTCTAGGGCTGGGTTATCTCCCTCGACCATGTACCCAGCGGCAACGTACGCAGCAAGCGTCCTTGCCAACCAGGAGAAGCGTTGTCCCTCTTCTCTGGACTCAAAGTACTTTCTCGTCCTGATTGCCGCAACGATCTGATGAAGCCGAACAAGCGGGAGGTTATTGATGTACTCGTCGGACCATCCGTACTCTGCGGCAACCAAGTCATAGGCAACACTGAACCCTCCTAAGAGCCCCTGGGGGTCTAGGCGTTCGAGGTTTTCTTGGAGGAGGCGTTGGGCTTCTTTGCGACCTCTGACTTCTTCTGTGCCTTCAGCAGGGTCGCTAGTTGTTTTCCCAAGGAACGGATGTGGGGCCCCTCGACCTCAACAATCGCTGTGATGATGGCAACAGTGTCATCCAACTCTGGATTGTGTAGAGCCTCAATGACAGCCTGGTACTTCCCGTCGTTGATCTCCATCTCAGCCTTAGAGAGCTTCTTGCCCTCGATAAGACCAGCAGGGGAGACCATGGAGGTGAGGAAGTCAACCGACTCATCCTCAGCCTCAGGGAAAGCAAGAATTGTAGCCATTAAGATGTTTGTAGCAAACTCTTCCTGAGAACTGTCCTCAGAAAGGCTGAGAGAGCTAAGGGCTCCTCCAGCACCTCTAGTGAGAATCTTCAAGAACCTCATCAACTGTCTTAGTCGAATTCGTTCTACTCGAACCTCAACGCCATTCTCTAGTGTGAGGGCACGAGGTTCGGTTACAATTGCATCTGTATCTGTTTCTGCGGTCGTCACGCGACTCTCCTTGTATTTGTTGAAGAAGCTCTAACTTAGCTCCGTGTTCTACTTAAACTCCCTTGGAAATAAGCTTTCCAATGGCAGTCGTTGGATCCCCAGTCTGAGAGTCAACTACTTGGTTGCCTTCGTGGTCAGTGTCCGAGAACAAGGCGGATCCATTGTAGTTAACCAGAAGACCTTCCTTGTAAGAAGGTCCGTCGAAGCTGAAAGGCTGGAACTGAACCTTGAACAGGATAAAGTCCAGAAGGCGAACCGCACCCGCAGAGTCCTTAGAAGGGACTCGCACAAGCATAGGTCGAGGCTGAGTGTTCATCTGCCTCTGCTCCCAAAGGGGGGCTTCCAGAATCTCGCTAGCTCCCGACCCGGAAGAGGTAACCTTCGAGCCGGAAATCAGAGACCAGGTCTGGAACGGGATGTACCCAGACTGAATGGTGACGTTCACTTTGTTAGCCCAGTACCAGGTACTGAGGATTCCGTCGTCACCAGTGTTGTCGTAGCTATCCTGATCAAGCTCTAGAGAACCGGAGCGGATACCATACAGATCACCGAACTCTTCTTCAAGTCCAGTCTGGCCGTCGAGAATCGCGGCGTGAGAGATAGAAAACCCCTCAACGTTCTTGGTAGCCACAGTGTTTCTCCTTAGGGTAGGTCAAATGAAACGCGCTTTACAGCGGCTATTTCTACTATCGGCCACGAGGTCGAACTTGAGCATCCTCAAGAACTGACTCAACCAATTCTCCGGCTAAATCATAGCGGTGTAAAACTCTAGAGCAATAGATATTGTGTTGCGTCCTAAAAAGCTTCTTACACTCTGGGCAAGAAAACTCAATTAGGTTGGATGCGGTGATGGTAGGTTTTTTTCCATCGCTAAGGAGTTTAGTGAACAATCTTCGGGGGCCTACAGGACAGCGGACTTCAGTCGTCTCCATCTTCAGCCTCCGAAAGAGCTATCTGGTAACGGGCCCACAGTTCCTCTCCACCTTCGAGATCCCTCAATTTGCCCATCAACCTACCTACAACATTCTCCCAGGAGCAAAGTTGAGGGATAATCTGCGAAGCTACGAACCCCTTGTGCCTCACTTCATCTCGATTCTGGAACGCATGAAGCATAAGCTCTTTGAGATGAGGGACCGAGACTTCAGCGTTAGTCATAGACTTGTTGATAGGGTCTTGAAGGGACAGCCGGTAGTCCACTGGGTAGGAATACTCAGGGCTAAGCCATTCAGTCATGCCACCCCAGTTGGTAGCGATGACCGGAGCTCCAGTGCTTTGGATCTCCAGAGAAGGCATGTGCTTCCCTTCCCCCCGGGAGGGGGCCAGAAGTACGTGGGTGTTCCGATAGAACTCTTTGAGAATGTCAGGGGTCCAAGTATCCGCGAACACCCTCAGACCCGGATACACATCCTCCATCTTGGGGCTAAGTCCTTTGTCGTCAGGGGTAGTTTTCAACATCAACCTAGCATGTTTGTCAAACTCGGAGTTCTCGTTCTTGAGTTCGCCAAATGCCTTCACAGCAGACAATGGATTCTTCCTGATAGAAAGGGGAGCCCCAACCATGGAGAAATAGAAGTCTTCCGAATTCCAATTCCGCTCTAAATACTCCCAACCTTCCGGCTCATATCCACCTTGTTGCTTCAGGATAGGACCCCGATAATAAGGGCGGAAACACTCGTTAGTAACCTCGTCATACCCAACTACAGCATCGTAGTCTCGCAGATTCTCGCGGAGTTTAGATCGACCTCTCATGAAGCTAAAGTCTGTGTACTCCCACATGCTCCAGGCGATGCAGATCTTACTGGAGGCGCGGGTGTCGGGGGGTAGCTGTAAGGCCGCTGGGTCCAAGTGGGTGATGGTGAGATCGAAAGGGGCTCGAAGCCCCTTTGTCAGAAGCTGGGCAATGTCAGCAGGAAGGGGAGCCTGCACCACCTTCGGACGGATATATACATCTGCCCCCGCACGTACTAAGGCTCGGGTAAGTCCAATTCCGTCATTCCCATAACCTGAAAAACGAGAGAGTGGGATTGTTAGCAATACTTTCATGGGATCAAGTCCTCTGTGAGTTATTGGATTAAGCTGTTTCGATGCCAAAGCGGTAAGATCGGTACCTTACCCCATTACCGCCTTCAACATCCCTGAAGTCTTCTGTGCTGATATGGGTGGAGTCGAAAATAGGAACCCCTGTATGATTGAGAATCTCATCTTCTGTTCCCCAATATCTCACCTCTCCGGGTGAGCCCATGTAGGAGATATGAGGGTCTCCAGATCTGCCGGGGACGCCTCGATCAATAGCGTGGAAATAAGGCATTATCCCAGCCATTACCTCCTCAATGAGGTCGTCGGCGTCCCTCTCTATGATGGAACCAGAACTATCTCTCGTAGGAGCCGCCCAAATATCGACCTCCAGCAGGGGAAACTTCATCGTATTGTGTGGATTAGGATCCTGCCAGACACGCTCTGAAACAACGACCGCTGTGGTGTATGACTTGTCATCAAGAGCTCTGGGAATGATGTAATTGTCAAAAACCCACCCATTGTCCCATTCAGAGTCACTTGCGATCAACCCGCTAGAGACGAGGCTCTGAACCTCGGGAGTCTGTACCAGCATATTGCGTGCGGCCAAGGAAAGCTTACTCACTTCTCAAGTCCTCTCAAGATAGCCGAGACGTAAAGTGGGTGGAGGAGATGAAGGGGTGCAAAGAAATCGTGCGCCCCATCCCGCCTCTTCTCATAGATGGCATAGTCCACTGGATTGTTAATGCTGGTGGAAGGACCACCATACTGGATCTCTCCTTCCCACCTCTTAGTTAGTCTGTCACTCTTTGAAGAAGAATTCCCGGAAGACTTAAGTGAACCTGTTTCTACGTGAACCACAGCTTGAGTCTGAGCAAAACCCAGCTCCAGCACGGCATCAAGATTTCTCTTCATCTTTCGAGTTGGCTGGCGATTAGTTATTCGGTCAATCTCACGATCAATTGCCGAGAAGTCGCTAGTGATATGAATCATAATCACTCCCCAGGCCAGAGTTCATCAAGGTCTCGGTGAGACTCCCACACCTGAACTTCAATGTGGTGCATGGAAGCAAAGTCCACGGCCATGTCAGGAATGGTCCTGATTTCGAAGATCCCATCGACGGGGCCAGAAACTGTTCGAATCCTATCGCCCGCTTTGATAGGGGAAGAAGACGAGCAGAACATAATTCCGTAGCGGTCAGGGGCCCTGCCAGCCACGAGCGCGGGCTGAACGTCTCCCACACGCACAAACTGGAGATCGAGACGACACTTAAGAGGACCCCCTCCGGGTATCGACACCTCTGAGTAAGTGTTCCTAGCTCTACCATTGACATTAGTAATGGTAGGCCTCTCCACAACTACTCCCGAGGGATAGAGATGATCCATGTCCCTCTCCTAATGTAGATCTTCTGGGTCAACCCCATAGCTTTGCGCAAGAAGATGGTCCTGGGGGGAGATAAATCTCTGGTTTCCTTGACTAGCTCCATCAACCAGAACTCCGTCGTGTTCCATCATCTCGATACCCCCATAGGCGAAGGCATCATCTTTCTCATTACACACGCCCATCTCTTGGATGGCCAAGTCAAACCAGGGGACCCCCAGCTCTTGTCCGGCCCGGGCCTTCGCGGCCATCTTAGAGTATGAATAGGACCCGATAGACTCGCTACTGAATGGGCTAGCTCCGGCCTTTTGGTAGGGCTGAGAAAGAACAGCGTAGTCAGCTAGAGACAGAATCGCATGTTTAGCCAGATCTATATAAATCTCATCATCAGGGAGAGAAGTCTTAAGGCAAGAAGCAATCTTGAAAAGAAGAGTCGCTTGTGACAGAGCAGTCAATGAGTAGGGCATTGGGTAGTCCGAGATTGGGCGTCCCGAAAACACAGACAAATCATTGACGGCCAAGGCTGGATACTCTGCCATGAAATAGGTTCCTTTTTCTAGATATTCAAGTCATCAATGTTCTCCGAGAACATGACCTTCCCATACTTCTTCTTCTGGGCCGCTGGATTAGAGATCAAATCTAACCAGGAGTCTCCCTGGCTATTTTTAGTCTTTTCGTAATCCTCTGACCCTACAACAACTTCAGTGTCTTGGCCTCTATACCAAACTTCTCCAAGAGCTGTAAATCCATCTTGCAGGAAGTAAACCTTGATCACTCCAGGCTTAGTTTCTCCTGACTTTTGGGACTCTTCGGCGGTTTCCATTACTGTGCCAAGATCTGGTGCGTCCGTGGTTTTGCGTCGTGCCATGGAGGGATACCTTCCTATTCTCTAGTTTTACTATCGTCCTGCAAAGTCACAGGAGCTCCCAGTCGGTGAAGCCACGCTCATTGTGCGGGCCTATGACAAGGACTGAAGTTCCGGGGGTGGAGTAAGTTCCAGTGCCGTCCTCGAAGTGCTTAGATCCCCCATCAGCAGTAGCCGCCTGAAGACGGTGATAAGGGCCGTAGTCCTTTGCATCATGACTGTGTCGGTGGGCGGTAAGCCAGAGCTTAGGCTTGAAACCGCGCTTGTCTGCGAGAGCCGCCGTTTGAGCAGAAAGCCACTTTGCCTCGCCATTAGCCCCACTAGGGATCTTGTGCCCGTGTGCCGACGCCACGGGGATACCTGCAATATCAAGAGTCGTGATCATTTTCTCTTCTGGCAGGTACCAGTTCGTTCCTGGAAACGAAGGGCCAATGATGCGATTCCTCAACAAAGACATCAAAAGATTCTGGACATTGTCCGCATCATCTGTCACATTGGTCTTTGTTCCCCGGCGTGCAAGCTGTCCGTGGTTACACAGAACAGCAAAGACGTTAGGATCTTCCTGGGATAGAGGCAATAGCTCTTCACAGACCAAAGTCATCATATCCAAAGCCCTCATGATTTGATCATTCAAATTGAGTTCAATGATATGAGTTTGATTAGGATAAGAGTCAGCAATATTTTCTGTAGGATCTCCCATGAACCCAATTGAAACGCTCTCAATGTTTCTTCCCAAGCGGCGAAGGTCCTTAATCCGCTTAGCCGAAGAATCGAGGAATCTCTCAATCCTCCATGTAGTCTGTTCCACCCCCGTTGCCCCATGAGCCAGATCCTGCTCTCGAACTTCGTTCTTTCCGAATTGCCAGTCTGAGGGAAGGGCTGTATAGGAACAAGGTGGACCAAGACCCGTCCCAGGAGTTCTCTTGGCTAGCTTACGCCGCTTACGGGCGCTCTCAGCAAGCTCCGCGACCAACTTCTCGGTCTTGCGATCAACAGCAGAGACTCTCCTGAAGCGGGCCCTATAAGAGTACAGGGTGACGAGGTCGCGCTTCTTTGCCCCTTTGGGCTTAGCTGACTGTTGCCATACCGAGAAGCGGACAGTATCTTCGACAATTCGATATTGCTCGGGATCAAGACCTGCTAGCTTATAGACTTTCTGAAAAGCGTCTTCATACTCATCAGGAGCTAGAGGATTCGGAGACGCAAAGCCTTCAAACGTCCCTTCTTCAGCAGAAGCGTCTACTTTCAGCTTGGGAGGCTTGATGTCTTCGAAGTCGTCCTCTTCGGGGACTTCCTGCTCTTTCAGCAACTCTTCCTCAGGACTCATAGCAACCACACTTCCTCACCCTATGCTTGCGGTACTGGTTGTATTTGACCGGGAAGGGATCCACTCCCTCAAGCTTCTTCAGCGTCTCATAGATCGCCATTGAAGTCTTCTTCTTGGGGTCCATCTCCTCAGCCTCTCTGATGGCTTTCTGGAGAGAGTCGCGCTGTTTAGAGACCCACTCACCAACACTACAAGGCTCAGGGGGAGGGGGACTGGTCAGGGACGTTTCTGCTTCTTCTAGTGAGCTCAAGAATCATTCCCTCATGATCGTCAGGGTAACTGTATGGTTACCATCGGCCTGCTCTCCTAGTTATTATAACCTAGGATTAGAGGGTTCGAGCCCTTTCAGACAAAGCAAGAAGCCCGACCCCAAAAGGAGCCGGGCTTCTTGAGTGAGCCTAGGGAATTAGGCTTAGGCCGTAACGTCAGCCACGTAGACGAACTGCTCGGGTCGAGTGATAACTGGCATGATGTTCCACTCAAGCAGAGCCTGTCGGCCCGAGGGGTCCTTCTCCTGCCAAGTCTTCACGAACTTGCCGGTGTAGTTCTTGGGGGCCTCAAGGTCGGCAGTGGGTCCAACCATGAGCTCAATGGGACGGTTGGCACTGAAGTTACCCATGACTAGAGCATCCTCAGCGAGGAATGGAGTGTCCTCGCTGGGGTAGCGGAGAGAAGTGCTTGAGTAAGTAGCATCCGCCCCGTCATAGGTGGACTCCTGGATCCGCCAGTTCATCTTCATGAAGCCGGGGAGAACACCAGTAGTGTAGTACTCGTCCTTCATGCGGTCGGACAGAAGTCCCCCGGCAGAGCTTCCTGCGGTGACGAAGGAATTGAAGATCTTCGTCAGAGTTGCCTCTGTCACGAAAGCATCAGTGGGCTCAACCATACCGTTACGTCGAATCAACTTCTTCCACGCGCGGATGTCATCCACGATAGAAGTAGGTCCGGCCGAGTCCCAGCCGGTGCCAGGAGTAGGCTTGTGCGCGGTAGGAATCATGTAGTCAACGTCAGCGATGACGCCGGTCTCTGGGTTGTCATACTGGAGGGTACCAGTCAAGGACTGCCAGAGAGCCCACTCAGCGAAGTTGTCCGCACGAGAGCTGAGGTCCTCAATCTCGCGGGTTACATGCTGTTCAGCGTTCTGAAGAACCGCAAGGTCGCCAGTGCTCTCAGCTACCTTACGCATCCACAGAAGCGTGGTAGGAGTGAAGATCTTCTTCTCTCGAAGGTAGATGAAGGTGTGGCTCTGAGAAGCTCGACCACGCTGAGGAACAATGTTTGCCTCAGAGTTGGGGATGTTAGGACGAGCAATAGCACGCGACCCCTGGACGACTTCCCACTGAGCAGAGGGGAATGGGTGCTGAGACTGAGGAACCATGTTGAGCATGGTCATCTTCTCAGGGGCCGTGAACTTCTCGACCACTCGTCTCAGCACTGTGGGCTGTAGAATCGAAATGTCAGGCACCGTATGTCTCCTTTTGGTCGTTGCCTATACTTACATCAGGATCAGCGACATCAAACTTGATGCCCGGCCTGCACCCCACCGCTAGAGTGGTCACTTGGCTGGCCTTATTGAGTTCTCGTTGAGCGACTCAAGGATCAGCTCGGAGTAAACGTCCGAGCTTCACCTTCAGCATCCCGACTGTGAAACTTAGAAGCGGAAGAATCCAACCACTTCATTAACTTGTGCGTTGAGAACGTCACCTAGAGTGACTCCAGAGTTGGCGTTCGAAACGTGAGCGTGCTTCAGGGTTCCACCGAAAAGAATGTTGGCCTGCCAAGCACTGGCGGCGGCGTCGGTTCCAGTATCGGTGGTCTGTCGAAGGACTCCCACAACGTCAGCGGCATCATCGGCCTTGACGTAGTAGTTGGTACCGCTATCCTTCTTAAGGAAAGTACCAAGAGGAAGGACTCCCTGACCGGACTTAAGGGAAACGCCCTTCTGGACGTACCCATCCTTAGTCGAGTAGAGAAGCTCTTCATTGAGGTTAAACTCAAGCGCTCCATTGAACTGAGGCTGAGGGCTGGTGTTGCCTACATATTCTGCCATGGTCGTTACTGTCTCCTATCGGGTGCTGATGCGCTTATGCGGAAGCGAAGTTGAAGCCTGGGTAGGAAGTAATACGCTCAACTGCCACGTCCTCGTCCTCAGCTTCTAGTTCGGTGGGATCGGGGTCTTCCTCTTCTTGCTCACTGCCCTGCTCGTCAGAGAGGGAGACAAGTGCGGAATCTGGAACGATCTCCTCGAAAGTCTCGGGGTCGTTCATGGCGAGCTTGACATAAGCGTCAAACTTGTCCTCAAGAATGAAGGCATCGTCAACTAGCTTCTGAACCTTAGACTCTGCTTCCTTGCGGGCGGTGGCAGTTTGCATTTCTTCAACCTGAGCAGTCAAAGAAACAACCTGAGCTCCCGCCTCCTCAATGACCGAAGAAAGTTCTTCAGCGGAAGCGAGTCCGTCGTCAGTGTCAGAAAGAGCAATGAACCCCGCGTCAGAGAGGTCCTGCTGAATTCGGGCAGTCAAAGCTACAGCCTTGTCAACCTTTCCTGCGGCTTCTTGAAGCGCAGGGACATCGATGTTATGGTCTGCCTTCAATGTGGCAAGAAGATCATCGAGTTGCATAGGGGTATTCTCCTTAGGGGCGGCTGTAAGTAAAACAGCTTCGTCGTTACCATCGGCCATTCCAGAAAGTAGGATTTCCTGGTAGTCATCCAGCTCATTTACATAAGGCCGATTTGTTACTGCCACATGAACTAGAGTAGGTCCCACACGTTCTTGGGTTCTAGTGTCCAAGTAATCAGTGTGGAAAAGAGCAGAGGCCCCCAAAAGGGTCTTACCTAGCTTATCGGCGTCTGCTTCGTTTCTTGCATCAAGCTGAGCGTAGATCTTGCCTTCTCTTTGGGAAAGGCCAATGACCTCACCTATGTTACGGTCAGGATCTTCGGTGTGACGGTTCTTGTCGTCAACCTTGGGAATCTGTACAATCCCGCAAACATTGTTCTTGAAGTTACGCTCTAGAGTTTGATAAAATTCATCGTCAATAGTGATCTTTCGCCCGTTATAAAGAAGGTCCCCATAGCTGAGGATGTGCTTCTCAAAGAGTCTCCCCTTCTTCGTTCTAGATAGCTCGACAAACCCGTCACTATCCGAACTTGAGGGAACAATGGCAAAAGTGTTCATGGGTCTACTATCGGCCAGAAAGCCTTTAGAGCAAAGGGCTGGGCAAAGAGGAGAGAGGCTTACCCACTAAAACTTGATCGGCATAAGACAAAACTTCGTCCCGGGTAATGTCTTCATTGAGAAGAGAAGCCAACTTTTCCATCAATTCTTTCGGCCAGGGCCCTAAAGAAATAAAACCTTCCTCTACGGTCTCATCAACTAGTTCTTCAATGTCTTCTCTAGTCATTAAATAGTGTGGGTTAAACATCTACGAATTCCTCTCATACATTTCCATGAGCAAATCATGGATTCTCTTCTCAATTCTAGACGCTATGTCCGGATAAAGACGGGTCATGGCAAAAGCTTCCGCCACCATCTCATAAACGTTAGAAGCGGCATATTTAGAAATCAGACCTTCACGGGTTACATCCCCATTGACCACACTGTTGTCTTCTCTGAGGACAGCCTGGACCCGTGCGCTGAGGGCATTAGCCTCCTCGGGACCAAAGTTTGTGTGCAGGAGGTGACCCATTTCGTGGGTGGCTGTGTACTGATGAACATCTGCCCCTCTGGGTGCTCGGAAATCGCCATCATTTAACATTCCGTCAAAATCATACTGGGTGAAGTGGGCCCCCGCGTTGAGCGTAATCTTGTTCCCTCTCCCATAGTAGCTGAACTGCACCCACCCCCCAGCGTGGGACTTCTTCCCAGAACTGTGAACTGAAAGGGAGATGCTTCGAAGGTCTCCGAACTCGAAATCGCTCGACTGTTCAGCGAAGTGAACTGCCTTAGCCTTGAAGTCAGGGAAGACGTCAGACCTCTGAGAGTCAAGGCCCTTGATCTCCACCCCAGGGAACCTGGCTGAAAGAGCATCCCTCAGTTCTCTGGCATTGAGGGCGGAAGCAACAGCAGAATTCAATGCCTGCCTCTCAGGAGAAACAGAAGAGGGTCCGGGGCTTCGGTCCTCCGTTACCTCAGGAGCGGGAGTGGTCTCAGGAGTCGGAGCGGACTCAGGGGTTGGAGTAGGCTCAGGAGTCGGAGCGGACTCAGGGGTTGGAGTAGGCTCAGGAGTCGGAGTAGGCTCTTCCATATCTTCGAAAGATGCTCTGGTCGCCTTCAAGTAGTCCACGAACTTACGCTTCTTGTACTCAGAAGGCTTCTCTCCCTCGGGAACCGAGATGGGCCCCCCATTCCTATACTCTAGCACCTTGTTGGGATCTAGAGAGCTCAGGGGACTGTCAGCCTCCATCAAGGCACGCTTAGCTGTGGAAAGGCGAGTCTCTTCCAAGATAGTGATAGCCTCGTCAAGCTCCTCAGCCGAAACCTGCATTCCGTTCAGTCCATTGCTACCGGATACTCTTCTTCCTTGCGGGTCCCCGAAAGCAATTCGGGGGACAGAAGAGTCCCGAGTTTGAATATCTTGTGGGGTTTCGCCCAACTGCTGACGAAGGTAGTTGGAAAGCTGACGCTTTCGGTCATTGTTGGGGAAAGCTCTAGCGGCCCTCGACTGGAGAACCGCCAGTGTATCTGCATCAAGAATCGGATTACCGGACCCCTCAAGGGGGCGCAAGGCGGAGGCCACGTGAGGGCCACTGTAGCTGTCTAAGGCGTCGATGACAGATCTAACGTCCCCAGCTGAAACCGAAGGACCTCCAGGATAGAGGTCAACCCCCTGGAACGAGTCATCATACGAACCCCCGAAGGAAACGAAGGAAATCCCCCGGTTCGGGTCCGAGAACGCATCTGTGTACTCACCGAGAGAAGAAACACGAGGAGATACAGAATCAGGACCATTCATCTCATGCCACCCGTCAGACTCACGACGGATATACACATCAGGGGTAACACTGGTACCCCGTACTCGAAGTACAGTACCTTCAGGGTGCTCAAGGATGTGCGAGAACCGAGCAATGGTCTCACCAGCACTGTAGTCGAGAGCCTCAGGGAGGTCAGCCTCGGGGTGGAACTGTGGAGAGATGTCAGGATCGTCCAGGTGGTGGTATAGAGGACGACCGTACTCATCCAATCTTGCGTTGTACCTCTCCAAGATCCTTGGAGAGTCATCCACAAAGAACTCCCCTCCGAGAGTAGTGTTCAGGCGCTCAGTAGAGTATATAGATCCCTCACCAAACTCATTTCCCACCCACTGACCGGGACCGATCTGTCGGTAAGCGTAAAGCTTTTCTCCGGTGGTGTTAGATTCCTTATCGGTTCGAACTCTATAGACAATAGCCCCCGTGGGGAACTCTCCTACTTCAATGTCCCGCCCGTGATAAACGGAAGTTGGAGACATTCCAGGGTGCCTGAAGTTCTTGAGATCCGGAGGAATGACATCGGTGTAGTCGTCTCCGGGGGCCTTAAAAAGGTGACCCTTATCAAATCCGACTTCTTGGGTGGTTCCAATGAACTCAAGACCGTCCGAAGTAACTCCAAACCACTTGCCGTCTTTCGACACAACAGTGAGGTTCTTCGTGACGTTATTGACTCGAATGCTGTTCGAGGGGTCGTGAACAACAACTACATTGCCGTCATTCTCCAACATGGCATCGAGGTCAGCTTCACGAGCAATGATCCTGTTATACCGATTTGGAATAAACTCTGGTCGATAAGAATCGTCTCCCGACTTACCAACCTTGTAATCCCCGAACTCCTCAGAAAGGGACCCATCGGGCTCGAAAATGTTGAAGTTGTGACCCGGGCCCTCGTTACCGGCCCCACCAGTTGAGCGCGGACTGAAGTGACCGGCACGACCGACAACTCGGTTCCACTCTCCGTTGAGATCCTTCTCCCAGATGGACTCTCCGCGTGCAGAGGTCGGATCGGGGGCAGTGATCTGAGAACCGGCAGGGGCGTTACGGAACCATTCACGGGTAATGGTGTCCTTAGGCTGAAGTGACCACTCCTGATTTTCGGCACCCACTGGAGTGGGAGAGAAGCCATCAGGGTTCCCGAGAGTGTCGGTATCAGGAAGATCTGGCGAAGGCTTGCGCTGGGGCATCTTGCCTCCAGGGCGCTTACGAGCCTCATCTCCCGGCTGGTCAACCTCTTCAAACTCATTGGCCTTGGGGATGACATCTTCTCCTTCAGGAAGATCCTGAGGCTCAGCGTCAGGGTCGAAGAGCTCGTCATTAGCCCCTGAATCCCCCGTATCTATTTCATCAAATCCAGGGACGGACTTTCTACGCCCTCTCCTCCTCCGAGGGCGGGGAGAAGACTCAGCACCTTCAGGGCTAGTAGGAGCGGCCTCCTCATTAGGCTGGACCTGATTGGTGTGAGATCCGTAAGCGTTGGGGAAGTCTACAGAAGTGCGAGTAGGATCGAGCTCCCCACCGAGCTCTCTCAACTCATCATCAGACCACTCTTCAAAGGTGTCCTTACCCTCAGGAGCAGACATCCAAGATCCATTAGGAGACTTCAAGAACTCTCGGTCGTTGCCATCTTCATCCTGAGCATAGGCAACATCGCCCTCTTCGGCGTTGGAAAGATCATTGGGGTTGTTGGGGTCAGGCTGGGGAGTTGGGCGAGCACTCTCTCCCTCCGAAGTACCCCGACCTCGACGGGAAGCGGGCTTGGAGACAGCCTCACTTTCCTCAAGAAGCTCTTCTGAAGAAAGGCCCCTCTTCTCTCTGTCTGACGTGCCGTTCAACGCCTCGGAGAAAGGACTGATCTTGTCTCGGTCCCAGTCGTGCCAATTGCCCGTCTGCTCGGACTTTTTCCAACTCTTGACAGAACCGTCAGGGTCAACCACAGTCACGGATTCTCCGGCCCCAGCCCCATCCAAATCAGAGACCTCAGCTGGGTTCTTTCTAGCCTCATCAGCCCTGCGCCTCTCGTCAGCCTTCATAAGCTCGCGACCTCGACGGCTAGCTTCTTCGGAAGCCTCGCGGCGGGCGCGCTGGTTAGCTTCAACCGACTCAGCTGAGGGAAGAGGGGAAGCCTCACGACTACGGCGTTCTGCCATGCGCCTCCCGGAGGCGGCGCGCCTGTCAGAGGAAGGCAGGACAGTTACGTCCCTATCCTTCATGTCGTCATCAGTGAAGCTGTCAACATTGGACCCATCGGGGGAGGGGGAGACCCACTGGTTATCCCCTACCTTCACGAAGACGCGGCCAGAATCCCCCTCCGGGACAGTGACCGTAGTACCGGCTTCTGAATCACCAGGCACGAATTCTGTGGAGTCTTTCCCAGCAGAAGAGGAGCTCTCGGAAGCAGGCCGAGAATCTGACTGACCCTCGGGGGAGGAATCGGGGACCGACGTAAAGGTTGCAGAGGAGGACTCATCGAAGTAGTCATCCTCAACCCCCTCGTCAGACCCTCGGGTGTACCACTTGCCATCCTCGTTCTTCGTCCAACGAATCTTTCGGTTCTCGACAGGGTCTTCCTCAGACACTGTAGTGCCCGGCTTAGATGAACTGAGAGTCTCTCGATCTACTGGCCCCCCGACAGAGGGCTGTCGCGTGTCTTCGCTTTCAGATCGGTCCCCACCCTCGGGAGATCCCAGGGAACGACCCGCGACCATACTGCGCATCTGGAATGTCATGGCTCGAACAAGATCTTGGTCCTCAGGAGATAGTCGCTCCATGGACTCTTCTATTTCCGCGTTCAGCTCATCAAGGTCAGTATCATCAACTTCATCAATGGCTGGGTCGAAGGCCTGGTCGGACCTGACTTCGGGAACTTCTTCGATCTTCGTATTCTCGTCAAAGGGCATAACCTCAGACTCAAAATGCGGGCCAGAGTCTCCATCCTCCTCACGACGCCAGTTTCCATCAGAGCCCTTCTTCCAGCGGACCTTTTCCCCCTCGCCAAAAGAAATGACAGAACCGGGGTCAGTATTCTTTAGCCAATCCCGGCCGGGGACAGAGTCACCAACCTGACCTAGGTTAGTGCCTCCTTCCTCAAACTCCTCAACAGAGTACTTTTCGTCCTCAGAGAAGTCTTCAGTGAACAGTCGAGCAATACGGTTCTCATTTTCCAGGGAGAGCTCTACCTCACCACGCTCATTGAAGAGGTGGGGACGACCAGAGGGGTCAATGACATAAGCCAGTTTACCATCCTTGGTCTTGATAAGGCGAGAACCCTCTGGAGCATCGTAAGCCTTCTTACCTACTCGAAACTTCTTGTCTCCCTGGAGAGATGGCGTTTCCTTAAGCCTGGTGGGAACATCGAACTTCGGCTTGTCTGCATTAACATCTCTAGGAGTGGACGCCTTCTTGGAAGCCACGCTCTGAGACTTCGAAGAGTTGCCGGGCTGATTGTTTACAGGCTGGACTACATGAGGCCCATCCTTCTTGGGATCCCCCATTGCAAAAGGACGAGAGCCGGGTGCCGATGTCTGAGGCTTGGGCTTCGCGTAAGACAGAGCATTCTTTGGGGCCTTGGTACCGGAACGCCTCTCAGCCGCCGCTTCCATGTCAGCGGTGATGAGAGTACCTACAGGCTGGCCGAAGTGTCGGGCCCCCTCGGGAGTTCGAACATAGCGGCCTCCCCGACTCTTGCTACCGCCCAAGTTCCTCAGCCTGCGGGCGGCTAAGGCAACGAGCTCATCGAGCTCTTGGGGATCATCAAGAGGTGCTGACACGGAAGGGCTCCCTAAAAGATTCTACTGATGTGGATACTATCGTCCCTGAGGGAAATTGCCTAGTCTTCGGGCGCTTGTTCGGGGGATTCTTCCTTGTTCCCGTCTTCAACATCAGTATCATTCAATTCAGTAGAATCTTTCATTCCATCCGTGAGATTGGCGTCCATCTCGTCCAGAATACCCTTGATGTCCCTGCCTCCCGTATCTGAAAAGATGCGGATCTCTTCCTGGAACTGCTTGTTGACCGCCGCCATGATGGGCTTACTTCCGACACGCTTCGCCTGAACAAACTGACGTCGCAGAGAACGCAGGCGGTCCATGGTCACGGGAGCCCTGCGGTTTTTGGCCGTCATTCGATCATTGGCTGTGATCACAGACCCCACCGGCTTGCCGAAGTAATCAGCCCCCGCCTTGGTGGCTACCTTACGCTCACTAGAAGAATTGAGAGCCATGAGATGTTTCTCCTTAAACGGCTAGAGCTTGAGCTTCGAGTTCTGCGAGAGCTTCAGCGTCAGCTTCTGGGTCTATGGGGGGAGCTTCAGGGTCTCCCCCTTGAGGGTCTTCACCCTGCTCAAGAGCAAACTGAGCTTCTGCCATCGCTTGCTCTTCCTGCTCCCGGGCTTCTACCTCAGTATAGTCTACATCAAGACCCATCTCATCTGCCATGGTCTCCTCAAGAGATCGCATGAACTCAGGGGTAATGGCAAGAGACTGGCCAGCAGTGGCGAGCTTATCAAAGGTGGCACTGATGGCCTCCTTCTGAGCGTCAGTAAGAGTTCCCCACGTGAACTGGGGGTATCTACCCTTAGAAAAGTTGAGCTCAATTAGCTGAGGAATCAAGAAGTTGTTGATGGCATCGGCAATGTCGTCCATAATTGCCTTGAGCATCAAAACGAACATGTCATCCCCGGGTTCGGCAAAGCTTATTGCCGAGCCTCCAGAGGATCCACTCCCCTGATCCTTGTCAAAGAAGTTAGCCAACACACTCTTGGACATCTGAGAATTGTGGTGGTTAATTAGATCAAGGTAATCAAAGTTCCCACCCTCCTTGAGAACCTCAACCTCGAACCCCTCAGGGATTGCCAGATACTGAGCGAGAGACATATTAGCCAGAGCTCTAGAGAATTCTTCCTTCTGAGACCTCGAAGCTCCCGGAGGCACTGTACCAAGGCGAGTTCCTACAGCAGAACGCTGACCGGCAAGATGGCCTGTGTAGTAGAGCTTGGACTTCTTGTCATAGTGGTAGAAGGCGGCGTTGAAGAAGCTTACTCCATAGAACTTCCTAAGCTCCTCTTGGGCGGCGTAGTACATCGCGTACTTGGGCTCAATGAACACGTCAATCTGGTGTGGCCCCTTCCAAACCCTCTGACGGAACCCTGCGAAACCTCCATGGTCGTCCGTCACAAACGTAACAGTAGAGCAAGGGCGGTACGCCAACTTCTTCAGGGCGATCTTACCCTTCAGAGGTCCCTGCTTGGGCTTCCAAAAGACCTTCTCGAAAGCAGAGAACCCGGTGAACAGCCCCTCAAGGATTTGAGCCATAACACGGGAGAAGGGGACGCTCATTCCCCCGTTAGATGGGGAGGTATAGAAGACATCCTCAATGAACTTCGCCTCTTTCTCTCCTCCCTCTGCGGGGACGATAGAAGAGGTCTTGAGCGAAGACCGAATAGGAAGAGTGAGAAGGCGGTGAAGAGCCTGGGCCTGGCCATCACGCATTCGCATGATTTCAAGCTCGCGAATAGTTGGCCCATTATGGTCATAGTCAAGAGGAGAGACCTCATAGAGGGTATCGTCCCGAAGCTTAGGGGGCCGGATCGTGGTAGGGGAGTATGGGGTAGAGAAAGGAAGCTGGGCATCAACACCAAAAGTGATGTCATACCTAGACTCATCAATCTTAACAGGCTCGCTCATTCCACCACGAGCTCGGTTGGTATTAGCCATTACTGTATTCCTCAAATCCAGAAGGTAGAGAGAGTATAGACTCCATTCCTATCGGGCTAAGAGAACCCAGCCCATCAGCTAAGTGTATCTCATCTCCGACCTCAAAAATGGTGTCTCCCATGTTTACCATCGTCCCGTCAGGGTCCTCTTCGCCCCCCGCGACCAAGGCCCCCACCACGGAGCAAGCAAAAGCATCGGCGGCGTCTTTACTGCCGTTAGGAGGGTGGTCTACCTTCTTACCGAAAACAGACAGGGCCTCAAGCTCGTTGAGCAACAACTGATTAAAAGACATTCGAAGTCTTCCTTCGGAGGCAATATCTTTCAGGGTCCGCCAAATGCTCTGGTCTCGGTCAGGACTGAGCTTGTCAGAAGGGATCCCGTGCTGTTGAAGGATCTGAATGTTGTCTGCTGATTGAAATGAGTCAAACGTATAAGACACAATAGGGAACCCACGCTTAACTAGCTCAAAAGCCAGCTCTCGGGCCCACCGAACTTGAATCTCTCGGGCAGGCTCAGCTCCGGAGTCTGCCTCGAACGTCACTGTGAAGTCATTGCGGATCACAGGAACTGAAGTCTTCTGAGTGACTTGCTCTCCGTCCTTTCCAGAAGCGACAACCTCTTCTCGCTCTTCATAGTGAGAGATGTGAGACATCGCAACTCCGGCACGGTCACCTGAAATAGCGAGATCCCCGTGCATAGCATAGCGAGCCCCCTGGATCGGCTTGAAGCCGGGAGAGAGAGTGAAAACCGGCTCCCACCCCAAAGTCTTCTCTTTGGTAACCTCGGATTCCACCATGCGTCGCTTATATCCTACAGAAAGGGGTTGCGTATCCCTGTCTACAGCCTGCTTGAAGATGTAGAAGTTTCGGTAGTAGGGGTTAGTGGCCCGGGCAGGCTTGCATTCATACTTAGCCGCCGCTTCCACTGGGTCCTCTTCATAGTCAGATGCAAACTCTTGCTTGCCTTTACGAAGAGGGTTTACTTCCCAGGTGGCATAGGGACCAGAGGCAAAATAGATCGAGGTTGATGGAGAACGCTCAACATTGACCTTGGCCTCTTCCGTCAGCTTTTGGATCGTGGATCCCAGGTAGCGCGGGTAGGAAATGGCCACGCGCTTATAGGTCTGAGGGAACCGAGTAGACGCAGATGTCTTAAGCATCTCCAAAATACCCTCAGCGGTAGTGGAGGCCTCGCGAGCCTTCCTTCCGCCGCCTACGAGCTCATTGCGAGCCTTGAAAGCATCGATCTCATCTGCAACCCCGAGGATCAGGTTCAAACCCTCTTGGCCCTCAGCGTCAGAGTGTCCCGAAATAGCCTCGATGTTCTTGTCATAGATGATGGTGTTCATCTTGGGCTCAGCTCGGTCCTTAAACCATCCTCTCTTCACGGCTCGGGTTAGAGGCACGAAGAAAGCACGGTGGGCCTGCGGAGCGTTAGCGGCAATGTTGAGGAGGTGGATCGAGCTGGAGGAAGTCATGCCAAAGTGCTGTTGTGGAGACTTCAGACACATCAGCAAGTAGGCAACTCTCAGAGAGGCCACTCCAACAGTCATGTCCTTTCCGCCACCCTTGCCCCACTGTGCGGTGATAAGGTTCCGCATCGGGGTGTCTAAGGTGTCCTCCCAGTAGCCTCCGAATTCGTCAGCCATGGCAGGGTAGAGCTCTGGAAGATAGACACGCTCAATATGACGCACAAGCTCAAACTGGATGTCCGACAGGGGAGGGTTATTAAGAAACTTTTGATCCTGCACAAACACGTCTAGGGAGACAGGTTCCTCGTCAAAGACCTGACTAAGAGTGCTTCTGTTAGGATCATCTCCAGCTAAGAGAAATTCATCCGAAAGTCTTCTCATATGCTACTCCTTAGAAGAAGTCAGCAAATCAGAAAGTAAGATCTTCTCATTCGAGGTCAAGTCTGACTCAACGGGGACATAGGCAGACTTCACTGGTTCTGGAACCCCGAAGTTGACCTGAGAACCCTCTACTGTATAAGGGATCTTGAAGTGCTCAGACTGATCATATTCGCCATAAGTAGACTTTTCAACAATGATATGAGAGGTCCATAGCTCGACAATCCAGAAAACAGGAATGTCCTCTTCAGGGGTGTCCCCAGAAAAGGTTTTCTTGCTGAGATCAGACTGGAACTTATTCCAGGCTCTGCGAACAAGGTCAGTATTAAACTCACCAGAGTATGAGAGCATGAAATACTCTCCCTCGGAGTTTGAGGCTTTAACGATCTGATTTCTCTTGTTCTTGGCCTTTAGAGCGGTCCACTCTGCCAACGCCTTTGCGGCCTTGATTCGTGTGTCCGCCTTGACATCCTCGCCGCCCCGGGCCCATCTCTTGATACGGCTAATAGCAATAGCAATAGCCTGAGACTTGCTCTTCCCTGACTTCATTATCCCTCTGGCGATCTTTCGGACATAGCGGGGGAGCTCGCCGCCCTGACCTCCAGGACCAGCACGCTCCACCCAATTATCCTTGTTGCCCGGGGCCACGGCAAGGCTGGCAGAGCTACTGGCTAAAAGAACAATCAGATCTCTGTCATCAGAGTCCATCATCAGAGCCCCATCTCTGCGAATCCCTCAGAGAGAAGGATTCTCAACTGCTGGCGGGTTTCCTGGTCCTCGATCTCATCAATCTTGCTCATTACCATCTTAGAGATAGACAACAGAAGAGCGTCTCTTAACTGCTCATGTCCTGCGGCTAACTGCTTGTTGAACTCTGAGGTCATATTAAGCCAGAACGAGACTAAGTCCTTGTGTCTGGTTGGGCTGAGAGCTTCAGACCTCTCTGACCTCTTTAGATTAATGTAGAAGAAAGCAATGCGCTCTAGAAGAAGAGTCTGAACAGTGTTCATAGGAAGGCCGTTTGCCTCAACCCTCAACCGAGCAATGATTTCCCGATACAGGGAGGACAGGTAAGGGTCATCCTCAAACTCCTGTGGCAGGTCAAAAGCCAGGTCAAGGGTATCCTCAACCTGAAGGTCTCTTCGATCTGCGCTATCTGACATAGTGCTACTATCGTCCTTCTGCGTAAGAAACTACCCCATACTCTTCCCTGAAAGAAGGGCTCTGTGAAAAGTTCTGAGGCGTGGAGTGGGTTCCCTGAAGACCAATGTTCTGAGTTCTACTGAGCTGAGGTCGGACAGCCTGAAGACCAAACTTGGGATAAATTCTGGTGTTCAAATTCCAATCCCACCCAGACTCTCTTCCTGGGACCCCATTGAAAGTCGAGTAATCATGATCCCATGTGTCCCGCATAAAGTCATTCCATCTATCTCTCCAAGTGCACCAATTAAGGGACTCGAAACGAGTAGATTTGGAAATAATTCTGGGGTCCCCCTCCAGTGCCCCAGAATAGGAGTGCCCAGAGGCGACTCTCGTGTCTTCAGAGTAGGTGTTGTCAATCCACTCAAACATCTCTAGAATGTCATCAGAAACGAGAAGATCATCTTCCGCCCTAAGAACCTGGTCTACTCCTAAGTTACTAAAGAGATGATCAAAAGAGGCCCAGGGGTGATGAAGAACCCCATACCTTCTAGGATTAACTTTCACCACACAATCAGGAAGTCTCATGTCTCGGGCAAACTGCGTGAAGAGATCAACTACTTCCTGAGTTTCCCCAGAAGGGTCAACAGTGAGATAGAAGTACCACCGATTCATCCCTCGAACTTTCCGCCAGGACTCCAGAGATTCCCGAAGATACCCGGGCCTGTCATAGGCGGTGAAGGCTACAGCTCTACTTCGGCTGGGTTGCGGATTCAATGTAATTGGTCCTTCCATCTTTTTTGTGTCCCCAGTGATGCACCCCTATAGTTTCCGGAGGGAGCGAATCTCTGAAGCTTTTAGCATCTCCTCCTGGCGAGATCTTAGACCAGTGCACAGGATTGAAAGTCTCTTTGGGGAAGACGTGAATCCTTTCTGGTAAGCGTCGGGCCATGTCCGTCAAAAGCCCAGGACCTGTGGTATGAACCATCTCATCGGTGGGGTTCAAGAAATAGCGGGCTGGAAGCTTCGACAGGAGACGGCCCCAAAAGACATTCCGGGGAGCGGGAGCTCCAATAACAGCATTGACCACATCATTGATGTCATTCTCGTATGAAGCCCAAGCCTTCTTAGGGAGTTCGGGGAGAGGCCTAATTGGTTCGATGTCGCAGTTTACATACATTCCACCGAATTTATGAACGAGAGCATATCCCATTACATCAGCCATCTGAACATATAACTCAATGCCCTGACGTCCCTCGTCTCTACGATAGAAGTCGTTGAAAACCTTGCCCAGAGTAGGAAATTCCTTGATGTCTTCTTCAGTCCACATCTTGATTTCCCAGTCCGGATTCATCTTGTCCCACATGAACCCAAACTCTGCATAGTCTTCTGGGATCTCTTTAGGGCCAGCCCAGAAGCGATGAATGATCTTAGTAGACATTTTTGTAAAACTCCACTGTTCTCTTGACACCATCCTTTAATGAAATGAAACCTTTAGGATAGTCTCCATACACAGGCCATAACGTAGACGGATCACCAAGAACGGTAGAGTTGGGCTTCTCGCCGTCTCTCATAGGAACGTGTAGAATTGCTCTACCAGAGTCAACCCCGACTTCCTCACAGACAGAGCGGGCTATCTGAGACACTGTGGTGGTAACTCCGGTACCAGCTTCCAGACCCGTAGCGGGCTCATAGAAATCTGACCCCGACTCACCTCCGGCCTTGGTGTAATACAAAGCGTCTACCAAAATGTCTGCCACGTCAGAGACGTAGATCATGTCCATAACCTGGCTCCCGTTTCCATAGATCTCGATGGGGTCTCCCCTGAGGGCCCGCATCACGAAGCTTGGCATGATCTTGCGTACCTGAGAGGTGCCATAAGGGGCGGCGACAGACTGCCCCGGGCCATAGGCGTTCAAGGCTCGGACAACGGCTACGTTCGTACCTCGGTACTGATTATACATCTTGGCGAACCGCTCAACGGTAGACTTAGATATTGAATAAGGGTTTTGCTCCCAGTGGTTCCCAACCGCAATGTTTACTCCGGGGACCTTGTATCTAGCCGCCGCTTCTAGGACGTTGAGGCCCCCTCGGACATTAGTGTCTACAGAAGGGCGCGGATTTTGAATGGTCTCTTGGGTGCCCAGAATGCCAGCCAGGTGAATGAACCCGTCACAATGAGCCATAGCCTCAAAAACTGATGTCTCATCTCGAATATCCCCTAAGAAGGATCGAAGTCCTTGTTTCCTGGGAGCAGGCTTCACTGACCTAGAAAAAGAAATGACTTCGTGGCCGTCCCGAAGAAGTCTTTCAACAGTGTGGGACCCGATGAACCCGGAACCTCCGGTGACAAGAATAGTAGACACAGCTTCTCCTTAGTAAGAGGCCTCAAGAAATTTGTATGTCGTGCAATGACATCTTTTCGGAAGAGTCTGACACTTTCTGGGGTCGGGGGACTTTACTCGATTCTACCACAGTTGTATCTTTAGGCTCAGGTTTTCCTTGGGAAAGTACATCTGACATGAGAATCACTGCCATCTCCAAAGACCCTCTAGGGTCATCAGACACCCTCAACTTAGTTCTCAGATCCCACATAAGTTTCACCACAGAAAGAAGACGCTCTCTGTCAATCTCCACCGAGAGCTCCTTGCGGATGTCATAAGAAGAGCCTTCTCGGTCGAGTGAGCCGCCTGACCTCAGAATCAGAAGATCTCGATACAGTTCAAGCAAGGCTGAGGAGATCACTGAAGGAGAGGCCACAGTAGAGAGAACACTGTCCAACTCCAAAAGGATCGAGCCATAATCCCCAAAGCACATCAACTTGACTAGTTGAGGAGCAAAGTCAGTTTTTCCGTTCACCTCAAGATAGTCAGATACCGAAGTAATTCCCGAAAGCTGGATGAATTCCAGAGAAGTCAAGGCTGAGCGAAGGTTACCCTGAGCCTCCCCAGCTAACACTTTAAGAAGAGAATCTGGAACCTCAATATTCTCAAGAGAAGAGACCTTCATCAAGAGATTCAGGGTCTCTGATGAGGAGATTCGCCTAAACTCAAATTCCATCAGCCTGGACTTAACACTATCAGGAATTTTGTGGGGTTCAGTAGTAAGGAGGAGAAAAATGGTCCCGGGGGTGGGCTCCTCTAGGGTCTTCAAGAAGGCATTGAAAGCCTCGCGGGTAAGATTGTGGGCTTCATCTAGGATGGTAACCTGAGACCCGGACATGTATCGCAGGGAATCGATCAACGAGCGAACGTGATCAACGCCCCGATTAGAGGCGGCATCAATCTCTGTTACCTGCCCCCCAAACGACTGAGAAAGAATTCTAGCCGCTGAGGTCTTCCCGGTCCCTGAGGGCCCCGAAAAAAGTAATCCTTGGGGAACTCTGTTGAGCTCAATCATTCTCTGAAGGGCCAGAGAGGAGAGATCCTGCCCAACTAAGTCAGTGAACTCCTTGGGCCGATACTTCAAGAAAAGAGATTCATTCATCCTTTACGAGCCTCACTCCGAATGTCGTTGCGTATGGCTCTCTGAAGAGCCTCTGGGTCAGTAATGTGACCATAAAAACAGTCATAAGCCATTTTGATAAGGTGAGGGCATCTAGCGCAAGATTCATCCGGAGTTGCCGCACAGAAGTCGTGGATCCCAAAAGTCTGGGCTTTCATCTGCACTTTTCGAGGTGCGAGGAGAAGATCCGGATAGTTCACAGTTCTCCTCCTCGCCCTCTGGGTTACCATCGGTCACTGGAGCTCGAACACCCGCGTCTCAATTCCGGCCTCTTCGGCTAATCTTATGGTCATACGGGTGCCGGGACTAGCCCCTTGAGGGAAAGCAAAGCACAGATCTGCTCCAAGGTCAACCATCTTCTTATTCCTCAGAAAGTAGGCTCTTTTGCCGTGTAAAGAAAAGTCTTCGGGGGTCACGGGATGAGGCTCCACCTTCCATTGCTTCTCGTTAGCTACTTCCCCAGCGAGCGTATCCACACCTCTCGCTCCTCCATGAACTAAGGTCACGTTAGGGTGATGGAATGAAGCCACTAACAAAAGGGCGGCTCTGACATACCCAGGATCAGAGGGTTCTCTTGAGCCAGTAACTAATAGCCTCACCTACTTCTCCTTTCGAACTTGAGTGACACCGTCTTTGAGGGCAAAGCGATATACTCTGTCCGAAAACTCCATGAACTCGCTTTGGTGGGTAACTAGGATAACTTGAACTCCTGTCTTGTCAACCAGCTGACGCAGAAACTCTCCTAGACCTGGAAGATACTCGTCGGAAACGTGAGCAAAAGTCTCGTCCAGAACCAGGACGTTATCTTTGTCATGGTCATGTCTCAACAAAAGAACCACAAGACGAAGTAGGAATCCCACTACAGCGGCCAGCCCACCGCCTCTAGCGTCGAGAACCGAGGTATCAAAGACCCTGCCTTCAACTGTGGTGGTGCGTATAACAAACTCCACAGTTGCCGACTTTCCAGAAACTTTTTGCAGAATATGGAAGGACAGAGAGTCATCAAAAATAGTCTGTAGACCCTCGGTAACCAAAGTCTCAATAGCCTCTTGAGCTTTAAACTGCTGGTCTTCTGCAATAGAAGTGAGCAACATCGAGACTTTTTCCAGTTCAACAATCTCTGACTTAAGGTGAACGATCTCTTCCTCGGTTCTAGTCTTCAAGCTTGCTAGAGCGTGAGCCTCACCAGACTTCTGGTCAAGTTCTCGTCTCCGTCTTTTGGCTCGAAGAGTCAAGCTATCAAGGTCAGTCATGTTCAGGATGCTCTCTGTCGAAGTGGCAGTCGGGGTCATTGCAAATTTGAGGTCGGGAAGAAGGAGGGTTATAGTCAGTACCTGCGGTCAGGGTGCCAGGCTCCAGCTCAGTGCGTCCCTCATCACGGATAAACACACGCATACGCTTGATGGCTCGGGGCTTGGACCCCAACACCACCACGGGCAGTCCCGGATGGACCCCAAAAGCCTCAAGAGCGGCGTGAACCGCATGTGCGGCGTACTTCCCCCGGGACCATCGCTTTCCCAAAGAGTCATTCATGTAAATAACGATCTTATCTTCAGTCATCGTCTTCTCCTTCGTCCCCCTCAAGGATAGCAGTGACCTGAGCCTCGCCCAACACACCGCACACACCACAGGCGATTAAGAGCTGAGAGGCTGAGACCCCAGGTCCCTCAACAAACCACTCATGATCACAAACTGACATCACTCAACCTCCAGGCGAGCCAAGCGGGGGATGGCCTCGGCCGCGAGCGCCGCGTACGTTGGGTCGATCTCGATGCCGCAAGATGCGTAACCCACGGCTTCTGCGGCGGCGAGTGTTGATCCCGAACCCGCGAACGGGTCCAGGACCACGCCCTCCCCAAGCGGAAGCATCGCTCTGACGACTTGGCGCATGAAGGCCTGCGGCTTCAACGAAGGATGATTCGCGAGAGCCCGCTCCAGGGGGCGTGTTGGTTGGGAGCGAATCACATCACCAAATGGCTGCGCGTCTGAGATGCGCCTAAGACCACCAGTCCCCCACGCGCGCAGGTTCTCCGCGACAGTACCTTCTACCGGACGGCGAAAGAGGAGCCACGGTTCCCACATCGAACGGGGCATCACACTCACGTCAGGAAACTCTTCGTGCGCATTCTTCGGACGGTCACCGCCGCGCATGGTCGTGACAAGACGCACGACCTCGCCCCGGCGCTCAAGTCCGCTGCGTCCGAGACTGTATGAGACAAGGTGGCTCACCAGTGGGTTCGCTGCAACTAGCACGTGCGCGCCGGGAACGAGGCGCGGAAGTAGGGCAGTCCCCAGGTCTAGGAAGAATTGCTCCAGTCGCTCAAGCTCGTCGTCCGTCAACGTCGTGAAGCGCGGCAACGGCGACCGCGTCGAACCATCGAACGATGGCGGAATCCGCCACGTGCCGCCGCGTCCGGACCGGAGTTTCGCAAGTTCCTTGGGCGTGTACTCCACGAGTCCATATGGCGGATCCGTAACAACCGCGTGGATCGACTCCTCGGGCTGAGCCCGCAGCCATTTGAGCGAGTCCGCGAGATACAGGCGTGCGCTTCCATGCTCAAAGTAAGGCGGGTCGGAGGACGCGCCAGTCCAGTGGCTGGTGAGGGCTAGTTCAGACATTGGTACTCACCCTCAGTCGATAGCGGCCGCGCGTCACACGTTCGAACATGGCGGGAGTATTGAGTTGCAGATAGGACCGAACAGATGACGCCGGGACATCGACGCCCAGACTATTCGAGATCGCGACGCGTATCTCTCTAGCGGCGGCACCGTCGGTGCCTCTTGCCTCCAAGTGCGCACATCCACGTACGCGCTGGGGGCAGTCGCGGCTCTGATGGTGAGCGCCTGCGGCCCCAGGTCCCTCAACAAACCACTCATGATCACAAACTGACATCACTCAACCTCCGCCCGGTCGAGGATGGCGCGGACAATGGCTTCTGATACCAGCATGCCGGGGTCCACGTCCTCAAGAAGTTCTCTGGGGTAGTTCCCGAGATCGCGTCCAACAACTGACAAGACCTTCACGCCTCGCACGGCCAGGTAGTTCTCCACCTCCGGGCTTTCCCAACTCCCACCAGTGTCCCACTCCAAATGGATCGCGGCCTCCAGGGTTACCCTGACCTCTTCTCCCTGCCCGAGCACGTCCGGTTTCTTTCTCATAAGCTTCTCCTAATCCTCATCATCCATGTCAGACAAGACACCCAACATCCACTCGTCAACAGTCAACGACCCCAGACGCATCAACCCGGCTGAGGTTGTAACATCCTGCTCGATAGGAGCAAACACAGAAGAGTTCATGGATCCGTCTTCCTCCATGTTTTTAGAAACCAAGACAAACTCCGTGAGCATACCCCCAAAGGTTTCTCGGTAGACAGCTCGGACTCTGTCCATAAACTCTTCAGCAAGTTCAACTTCATCCTTAGGCACTAGGAGTTAACCTCCGACCCAAGCTCAGACACGTGCATAAGGTGACCAAAGGCCCCAACCTTGCCATAAACCACCTCGTTGTCAAGAGGCAGGCGGACACTGCCCGCCCGCACGGCATAACCCAAGGCGGCAGGGTTGTCAACGGCGTCCATCCAAGACCCTCCAGTGAGACGATCCCACCAGTCTTCAATCTGATAGACATCGCTGGCAAGAGTCTCGCCCGAGGGATCCTCTCGAAGATCCTTGAGGTGAACGGTCTTCCCAGCAAGGGGGTGGGCTTCGGAGTGCATAGTATTCATCCTTTCGATAGCAGATTGGTTCGTCAAGAGAATCCTCCTCCATCAGGAGGTGTTTGTCAAGGAGGGGATCCCGGGTACGCGCCCGCCCCCTGTTCAGGGAGGTGATCCAGAGCGAGGGATGTTGGACAGGCCCCCCTACCCCCACAGCCTGAAAAACAGACTCGGGTGTAGCTCGTGACCTGTTGAGACGCCGTTGTCTCTGGTGGTCCGAGGACCCAACCAACATCCCGGGGGGCTTCAGGTATGGCGACCGTCGCTTCGGGAGAGGCTGGAGCATCCGTAGATGCGCCCCCCACTCAAGGAGTAACGTAGAGTGTAGCATATAGGCTCGGGACGATAGTAGAATGAGACTCAGTCCCTTCACACGCAGGAGAAATTCATGGCTACGAACGCTGGCTACACCGCCAAGGTGGAGCGGGATTGGGTGATCCCTCAAGGTGCTGATACGACGAACCCGTTCCGCTATGGCACCAAAGCGTCGGGCTCAGACCCCGTGGTGTATCCCGCCCTGGCCACGGATGGCTGGAGTGCGAAAGCTCAGATCAGATCGGCTGTCGGGGGCGACATTTGGGTGACCTTTGACAGCACTGACCTTTCAGGTCCCCGCATTGAGCTTGATGATGACGGGTATGTGAGGGTAATTCTCCCACACGACACCACCGAGGTAGAATCCTGGAACGCTTATAACTTTGGCTATTATGATGTAGAGCTGACAACCGACACAGGCGCAAAAATTCGCCTTGCCCGGGGTACAGTCACAGTGGACCACGATGTCACTAGGGAGGTCTAGTGTCTGACGAAGTTGTTGAGGTTATCTCTGAGGAAACTTCTGTTATTGTTGAGGTTATCTCTGAGGAAACTTCTGTTATTGAAGTGGTCACCGCTATGGGGGCCACAGGGCCACAGGGACCTCAGGGTATCCAAGGTGAGGCGGGTCCACAGGGTCCTACAGGAGACACCGGACCCCAGGGTGAGACAGGTCCAGAAGGTCCTCAAGGTGAGGCGGGTCCACAGGGTCCTACAGGAGGTCCGCAAGGCCCCGAGGGCGACCCTGGGCCTCAGGGTGAAACTGGTCCAGAAGGTCCTCAGGGTATCCAAGGTGAGACGGGCCCAGAAGGGCCACAGGGTCCTACGGGGGATACTGGTCCTCAGGGTGAAACTGGTCCAGAAGGTCCTCAAGGTGAGGCGGGTCCACAGGGTCCTACAGGAGACACCGGACCTCAAGGCGAGACAGGTCCGGAGGGACCTCAGGGAGACGAAGGCCTCTCAGCATATGAGATAGCTGTCGCTGAGGGATTTGTAGGCACTGAGGAAGCGTGGTTGACCTCTTTAGAAGGCGAGACAGGTCCCACAGGAGACACCGGGCCTCAGGGTATCCAAGGTGAGACAGGTCCGCAAGGCGAGACAGGTCCCACAGGAGACACCGGGCCTCAGGGAGACGAAGGCGATCCGGGCAACACCTACCACCTAACGAGCCCTATCGGTATGGCGATCCCGATGCCCACCAACGGTGTGGTTCCTGCTGGGCACACAGAGTACGACGGGTCTACCCATTTGAAGGCTGACATGCCTGACCTGTGGGCGTTCCTCGCGGAGGACACGAACGTTGACTATGAGGTTGACTCCACGCACTTCTCGGTGCCTGACATGCGTGGGAACGTGCTGGTGGGTTTGTCGTCGGCTGGGGCGTTTGCTACTTACATTGGTGACACGGTGGGTGCGGAGACTCACACCCATCCGCTGTCAGACAACGGTGGCGCACTGCTTTACCCAGACGCCGACGGCATTGTCCTTAGGCGCATATCTGGTACGGGCGGGGATTGGTCTGGAAACTTCAGCATCGCGGGCACGCGATCAAGTGGAACGTATGCAAGAAGCGGGTCTGTCGCCCTAGGCGGGGTAACCGACGCAGGCTCAAGCATCCAGCCCTCCTTCATTGTCCGGTGGATCACCCGCTACGAGGGGGTGACGCTCGCCCCGGCAGGGACAACGGCTTCCACGTCGGCCACAGCAGACACGGTTGCTCAGCGCACGGCTGATGCTCGCATCAAGGCCGCTGACGGTGTGGCGGCTGACGACGTGGCGACCATGAGCCAACTCCCGGCCGATACCGGCTGGGTACCCCTAACCCTCGGTGCAGGTTGGTCGGGGCTGGGAACGCCCGCATGGAAGCGCGTTGGCTCAACCGTGTCTTTTAAAGGGGAAATCTACGGGGGCGCCCTCGACACAACCATCCTGACCCTACCCGCCGAGGCTCGCCCAGTGGAGAGGATTCACGCTCTTGTTTCACGCCTCGCCTCTGTATATGAAAATCCAGGGCTTTTGCGAATCCAGACGTCGGGGGAACTGTCTGTTCGGTGGCACAACGGAAGCAGTGCGTCGCCGGGGCTTGGTCTTGGCACAATCTCCTATGAGGCGGTCTAGATATGGCAAGCGAATATGGTGAGTTTCAAGACGCAACTCACCCGGACAATGAGTGGGACATTCGTGCCGCTGTTATCAGTGTGGCACCGGGTACGAACCACCAAGACCCGGAAGCGCCCATTCGCCGAACCCTAAATGCAGCAGTGGCCGCACAAGTCCCCGACCTGCTTGTGATGATTGATGGCCTAAAGGACCGCCTCGACATTCCCAAAGCCGACCTGTCCAACAGGGAACTACGCCGGACGATCCGCGACGTGCGCCGACTGGCGCGAGACGTGATCCAGTTGGCACGCCTCGTCGGCAGTGTCCTCGACTCCACCAACTCAGGAACACCCCAGGAGCCCCACCCGATGAACACCGAACTCGCAGCCGTCCTCACCACGCCGCGTGGACGGAGTCAGAAC